>Ga0209979_1004113_pt1 | contig 12242 bp, 15 predicted proteins | sample AnhtaG_FD_183114 | JGI IMG/M metagenome (GOLD analysis project Ga0209979, IMG submission 183114) | Deep subsurface microbial communities from Anholt, Denmark to uncover new lineages of life (NeLLi) - Anholt_01485 metaG (SPAdes) (version 2) | ecosystem: Environmental > Aquatic > Marine > Oceanic...
AGACATCTATTGTGGCATCCTTTGCGTCCCTAGCCCAAAGTAAGGTATTAGCTGACTGTGATGTAGATGCCGCCGACCTTCATCTCCTCCTTAAACCAAAGGTTAAGGAGGAAAAGGAATTCTGGAGCGGGCGAGTCGCTTTCATAGACGAAGAGATGTGTACAGAATGTGGCTTATGTCAGGAATTGTGCCACTTTGGGGCCATTAAGGATTTTGAAGTTGACCCCCTCTCTTGTGAAGGGTGCGGCTTCTGCTACCAGGTTTGCCCTGTTGATGCCATCGCTATGAAGGACAGCATGAGTGGGCATTCGTTTATCTCGAAAACCAAATACGGTTATTTATGCCACGCCAGGTTGGGTATTGCCCAAGAAAACTCAGGAAAGTTGGTGGCGCTAGTGCGGCAGAACGCCAAGCTCATCGCTGAGAGAGAAAATTTAGACTATATCATCACCGATGGTCCTCCAGGCATAGGCTGCCCGGTTATCTCCTCGCTATCGGGTGCCAGTCTGGCATTGCTGGTGACCGAGCCCACGCTATCAGGGATTCATGACCTTGAGCGTGTCATTGACGTTTGCCGCCACTTCGGCGTTCCTGTTTTAGTTTGCGTAAATAAATATGACCTCAATGAAGAGAATACCTATCAAATTGAAAGCTATTGTGCTAACGAGGGAATAGAGGTGGCTGCAAGGATTTCTTTTGATAATGTAATAACTGAAGCGATTGTTCAGGGACTGCCGGTAGTAGAATACTCCAATAATAAGGTAACGCAGCAGATAAAAGAGCTGTGGCAAATTATTCCAGCCAAACTAGAAAAATAGAAGGTAAAGATGCCAATTTATGAATACAGATGCTTGGAATGCGGGAGGATTTCAGAGATATTTCTCCGTAGCCTTAACAGTCAAAATGTCCAGTGTCCAGCATGTGGCAGCTACAAGCTGGACAAACTTCTCTCCGCCTCGTATACTCTGAAGACTGATGCCTCTACACCCGGCACGACTTGTTGTGGCAGGTCAGAGCGTTGCGAGACGCCTCCTTGCTCTTTAGACGACACTCGTCGGTGGGATAGCAAATGAGATTCGCAGTACCTATAGTAGAAGGCAAGGTAGCTGCTCACTTTGGCCATTGCAGCCATTTCGCCTTATTTGATGTTGATGAAGCGACTATGGCGATTGTAAAACGGGAGGTCATACCATCACCAGGACATCAACCCGGATTTCTTCCTGCATGGCTGGCTGGAGAAGGGGTTTCCGTTGTCATAGCTAGTGGCATGGGTTCTAGGGCCCAGGCTCTTTTTAGTGAGCATCGCATTGAAGTTGTTGTTGGCGTGCTTGGTGATGACCCTGAGAAGGCTGTTCTGGATTATATAAAAGGCGCGTTAGCAACAGGCGATAATATATGTGACCATTAAGGCAAACGACAAAAAGGAACCAAAACAAAATCATTTTCCAGCGATAGCAATTTGGACCCTGGGAGGTAATTAAAGAGGCGAAATAGGGAACAAATGATTATTGTTGGTCTGACAGGGAGTGTGGGCACGGGCAAAAGCACGGTAACCAATTTTTTTAGAGAACTGGGGGCTTATATAATTGATTGGGATGAGCTAGCTCGGGAGGTGATCCGTCCTCACTTAAGGGCCTGGAAAGAAATAGTGGAGTATTTTGGGAAGGACTTCTTAAATGAAGACCTGACCATAAATCGACAGAATCTGGCTGAGATAGTATTTTCCGACAAAAAAAAGGTGGCGAAGCTAAATCAGATAGTTCATCCCGAGGTGTTTAAGGAAGACGAAAGAATTACGAATGAGATCAAAAGCCTTGACCCCGATGCTCTGATTATTAAGGACATTCCGTTACTGTTTGAGCTTACGCGTCCTATATTTGTGGATAAAGTAGTCGTTGTTTCTGCCAGTGAACAAACTCAATTAAGACGATTAGCAGAAAAGGGGATGAGTCGGGAGGATGCCCAAAGCAGGATAAAATCCCAACTTCCTCTTGAGGAAAAGATTAAATCTGCCGATTTTATTATCAATAATGATGGTCCGCTTGAAGAGACAAAGAAGCAGGTAGAGGAAATATACTCTTTGTTAAGGAAAGGAGAGCAACATGGAAAGCAGAGGTAAGTGGGAGTCCTTTTACCACCAGGAGGTGATTTGGTGAATCAAATTGAGGCAAAATCAGAGGAAGCGCTGAATAAAGTGCTTGTCCCCGGGATAATGCGTAGTTTGGTACAGATGAACCTGGTTCGAAGCACGGAAGTTAAGGATGGCAAGGCGAAAATAAATTTGGCTTCGACTGCTATCCCTGACCAACATCATAGTTGGCTGAAGGACAAAGCAGCGGCAGCGGTTAGTGAGGTTTCCGGGGTGGAGGAAGTAACTGTCGAACTTGTCGAAGCCAGGCCCAAAGAACTTAATCAGATTGAGAAAATAATAGCGGTTATGAGTGGTAAAGGGGGAGTCGGCAAATCTCTGGTAGCTAGTTTATTAGCTGCTTCTTTTGCTCGGGCAGGAAAGGATGTGGGCATACTCGACGCTGATGTCACTGGCCCCAGTATCCCTAGGATGTTTGGTTTAAATGCTCGCCCCAGCGGTAGCGAGACGGGCATTTTGCCCATATTATCTAGGTCTGGAATTGAAATTATGTCCATGAATCTGCTTTTGCCTAGTGAGGATGAAGCGGTTATCTGGAGAGGTCCCCTCATGTCTAGAGCTATCACGCAATTCTGGGAGGAGGTTCTTTGGGGCAAGCTGGACTATCTCATAATAGACCTACCCCCGGGCACTGGAGATGCCCCATTGACGGTGCTGCAGGCAATACCCATCTCAGGGGTAATCGCCGTTTTTACCCCCCAGGAATTGACTGAGATGATAGTTATGAAGGCAATGAGGATGGCGCAAAAGATGAATGTCCGAGTTTTGGGAGTAGTGGAGAACATGAGCCATCTCGTATTGCCCGAGACAGGTAAGAGGCTGGAAATTTTCGGTAGGAGCAAGGGGGAGGAAATGGCTAAGGCTTCCGGAGCTCCTCTTTTGGGGACGTTGCCTATTGACCCAGAGCTAGCCAAGTTGTGTGATGAAGGAAAAATTGAGACATATAGTTCAGATGCTGTGTCTGAACTTTTTACCAATGTGGTCGCAGCTCTAAATGGGAAGAATGAAGGGTAGCTATACGCGGTCAGGCACGTTAGTCTAGCCCGTGAAATCTTTTTCTAGAGGAGTAGAGAAAATGGCAGAAGAATTTGACGACCCGTTCAAAGAACTGGAGCAATCCGTCATGGAGGATATGAAAAGGGTCTACTCAGAGAAAACGATTGACCATTTTCTCAAGCCCAGAAACCTGGGTGAAATTCCCGCCCCCGATGGATTTGGCAGGATAATTGGTCCCTGTGGGGATACTATGGAAATATACCTTAAGGTGAGAGATGCCAAGGTTATAAATGCTTCCTTCCGGACCGATGGCTGTGGCCCTAGCATTGCCTCAGGCAGCATGGTCACTGAACTGGCTAAAGGGAAGAGTGTTTTGGAGGCTCAAAAGATTACGCAGCAAGATGTACTGGATGCCTTAGGGGGGCTCCCTGAAGATAATCTCCACTGTGCTCTTCTGGCAGCTAATACGCTTAAAGAGGCAATCAAGGACTACCTGGCCTTCAAGAACGAACCGTGGAAAAGAGATTATAGAAGTCTTTAGGACTTGAGGGATGAGGAAAAGGCATAGCCTAGAATTGAAGCCCATCGGGATAATCCATTCTCCCTTCAAGAATACAGGGAAAGCCCCCTATCAGGGGTATAAAAGTGAGGAGATTTCTCGGATAGAGCTATCTGAGGAATTCGAGGAAGGCTTAAAAGACATTGAGGGATTTTCCCATATTATCGTTATTTTTTGGTTTCATAAGTCTCAGGGATATCATCTGTTGGTTAAGACGCCCTGGGACGATATTTTACACGGTCTCTTCACTACCAGATCACCACACAGACCTTGTCCCCTGGGGTTGACTGTAGTGGAGCTGGTTGCCAGGGAAAAGAATATCCTCAAGGTGAAAGGACTGGACGCCATAGACGGCACCCCTCTTCTGGACATCAAGCCATACATCTGTGGAGTAGACAAAAGGTCGGTTGTGAAACCTGGCTGGCTTGAAGGCAAGCTGGGAACGGAAAGATGCTGCCAGTAACTCATATCCTCATATTGCTGGCTGCCGGGGCAGGCACTGGTTTTGCCAGCGGACTGCTCGGAATTGGCGGCGGAGCCGTTATGGTTCCCGTCAGTTACTGGCTTATCCTGACTATGAATGTCCCTCCAGATATTGCCATAAGAATAGCCTTCGGGACAAGCCTGCTGGTGATTCTGCCCACAACGATAAGTGGGAGCTGGAGTCACAATAAGAGGAAGGCAGTTCGCTGGAAAACCGCTTTGATTTTGGGCTCATGTGCCCTGGCCGGGGGTCTGGTTGGGGCCACTCTGGCAACTCATCTTCCTGAAAAGATATTGAAGCTAGGCTTTGGAGGACTGGTTCTGGCTGTTGCCTTATGGATGGGCTTGGGACTAATGCCAAAGTTGAGCAGAGAGGATGAAGAGCCACGAGAAAATTTCGGGCTTGTGGCGGCTTGCGGATTTCCTATAGGCATGGTAAGCGGCTTGACTGGGATTGGCGGCGGTGTACTAATAGTCGCCGTGTTGGTGTTAGCACTGAGTTTTCCCATGCACATTGCTGTAGGAACATCGGTGGCTTCAATAATACTTGCCAGCCTTGGTGGTATTGTTGGCTATATTGTAAATGGGCTGGGAGTACCCGATCTCCTTCCTTACTCCTTAGGATATGTGAATGTGCCTATATGGTTATGCCTGGCAGCTACCAGTATACCAATGGCCCAACTTGGAGCCCGGGCAGCACACGCTCTGCCAGCGAAACCGCTAAGATATATCTTCATTGCTTTCATGGTCTACGCAGGCTTAGAAATGCTTGGTGTTCTTAACTGGATACGGGGTCTCTAGCCTCTAACGATACCCAGAGTCGGTGACACAAACACCTACTGATCTACCAGAGTACGCTGCATATGGGTTTCAAAAACTCTAACTGAGTAGAGTAAAGGCAGGCAAGGAGCAGTAGCCCCAGGATTATCAGTATTGTGGCACCTACCGGTCTGGAATACTTTGCATATCGGTCTCCCAGGCTTGAAGTCAGAGCAAAAGCGGCTGTGCTGAAGATAATAAGGTCGTCAAGCATAAAAAAGAGAACATACAGCAAGATGTAGCCATAGTATTGTAGGGTGGAGAGACTAGCCAGGGATAGAACGTGAGTGAAAATAGCCGGAATTGCCGCTGAACAGACGAATTCGATAGAATTTACCGCAAAGGCCAGAGCTACAATTCCCACTATCGTTCCCAGGGTTATGGGGGAAGACACAATCTTCTGTATTCTGGTCATCGTCTTTTTTCGGGATTCCTCGTCTGTAACTTCACAGACAATGGCGCCTTTTGTCTCTATCACTTCCCTTATTTGCAATATTCCTCCACCCAGAGCTATCAATCCAATCACAACTGTCACTGGCTTGACATAGCCAATGAACAGGAAAGCGTTGAGCCAAGCTGTCATGAACAGAAAATACAGGATGCCTGAAGTCAGAACAAAAGAGCCGACAATCAGCCATATTCTTTTTCTATCTCTCAAGGTCGCTACTAGGGATATAAGGTAAACAAGTACCCACATAGCACAGGGGTTGAAGCCGTCCACAAGACCCAAAATTACGGCCAAAGTTGGAAGTGAATAATCAGCAAGTACAATTTCCCCTATGAGGGGCAATTTGATTTTATGTTTGGGTTCTTCACTTGTCGGCGGCGGGCAGTTCCCCGCCAGACATTGTTGCAATGCTTCCTCAATCGCTCTGCCCGTTGTTTCCTCGGATTCCCAATCGCCAAATACTTGATTTCCGAAGATTGTTATGGGAAAGCCTGGCTCATATTCTATCCCGAGGTCTGCAAGCTTCTCCTGCAGTAGGGCTCGCCCTTGGGGTGTAGCGGCGTCGTGCTCAATAATTTGGATTGATGGGTATTCCTGAGCTAGCCTGTCATTAAATGGCCTCTGTTCCTCACAGTGTGAACAGCCGGTAACATAAAAGAAATGGACCTCAAATCCCTCACCGGTGCTTGATGTTCCCTGACTCGTGAATCCGATGACTATTCCCAGGATTATCAGGGATATAATCAGGTATCTCTTGAAGCGGTCCTGGAAAGTGGTTTTTAAAAAATTGGTCACCCTGTTGGACATTGACAAATGCCACCTCAAAATAGCCTCTCCTGTTCAGGATTTTTCATATGAATTGCACATGGTGTGCAGGTCTTCGCTTGGAAGACTATGCCCTTAGCTATAGCTGCTGTTTATCTCCTAACATCACCCAAACACACATGATGAACAAGACACCACCTCGAAAAATATGCTCTTCCTGAACCAATTACCTAAGCTATCAAACACTTTTACCGTGACCGTAACGTCACCGGCCGTATCCGGGGCAGTCCAGGTAATCATAGAGCCCTCTCCGGAAATCTCGCCACCATCGCATGACCATTCGTAAACCAGTTCGCCGCTCGTGTTTGAAGCAATGCACTCAATATAGTAATCGTATGTTTTCGCGACCTTGTACCCAGTAGTGGTTTCTTTCAAATACTTGTGCTCGGCAGTAACAATCAGGTCTTCAATAATTGGCGGAGGACCATTTGACGCGATGAGCTCTATCGATCCTGTGACGTTACCACCCTGACCATCATCAACCACAACTGTGATGTCGTACATACCAACTTCTTCAGGAGCAGTCCAGATAGCTTCAGGCCCCGTGCCAGTAATATTACCTCCGGTGGTTGACCACTCATAGCTTAGCTCGTCGTCATCAAAGTCTGAAGCATTACACGTCACCTGGATACTACCCAAAGGAGCGGTCCACTCTACCTCAGCTTCCAGGCTGGTGATAACTGGCCGACGGTTGCCCGTGCAAGATGAGGCCAAGAGCAGCACTGCTACTGCCATAATTGCCAGACATCTTTTTTTGTTCATCAGTTTCTCACCCTCGGAGTTTCTTTCGTTCGAGCCTGTATCCAGGGCATCACATATATTACCACTGTTGTATAGGTGACGGAAACTACCGGTTGAACGACTTTTCAGACATATTCTGTATGAAAGGCACATGGTGTGCCTGTCGCCACTTGGAAGACTATGCCACTAACTGAAATCGTTATTTATCTCCTAACACCCAAACGTACATGGTGAGCAAGACACCACTTCGAAAACTACGCTCTTACAGACCATATTACCGGCGATATCAGATACTGTTACCGTGACTTCTGTTGTTTTGAGGTACTCATCCGGGGCAGTCCAGGTAATCACTAAGCCGCCCCCGGAAATCGTGCCATCCTCGCATGACCAGTCGTACAGTAGTTCGCTGTCCACATCTGTAACGGTGCACTCAATTTGATACTCTTGTGCTTTTCCGACCTTGTATCCCCAGGAGTATTCTCTCAGGTAGCAATGTTCCGCTGTGACAAGCAAGGCTTCGATATTCGGTGGTTCCCCCGTCACTACGGTACTACATAGTTTTTTCGTATCCGAGCGACCGTGACCATCGGTAACCACAACTGTGACGTTGTATTTGCCAATTTCTTGGGGAGCATTCCAGTTTACAATTGCGCCTGTGCCCGAAATGTCACCCCCGTCGGTTGACCACTCATAGCTAAGCTCGTCGCCATCAGCGTCTGAAGCATCACACGTCACCTGGATACTATCCGAAGGAGTAGTCCAGTCTGCATCGGCTATCAGGCTGTCAATAGTTGGCGGCCTATTGGTTCTTACTGTGATGATTACATAGTCCCTAACTGCGGCACCGCGGTTATCCATCACGAAGACTGTAACATTGTAGGAGCCTACAGAATCAGGAGCCGTCCAGGTAACCGTATCTCCTTCCCCATTTATTTCGCCTCCGCTAGCCGACCATCCATAGCTCAGCTCGCCGCCATCAGCGTCTGTAGCATTACACACAATCTGGCAGCTTCCCAAAGGAATAACTCTCTTTGGCTCGGCTTCCAGGCTGGTGATAGCTGGCCGATGGTTGGCTAGCATCGTGTCAAATATGATTGCAAGTAGCACCGCTGCCGCCACGATTACAATAATTACCAGCCATCTTTTTTTGCTCATTAGTTTCTCTCCTTTTAAACCCCTTTCGTTCAAGCCTGTATCCAGGGCATCACATATATTACCATTCTACCAAAACACACATGATTCACAATACACCACTTCGAAAACTATGCTTTTCCTGACCCAATTACCCGCGTCATCCAACACTTTTACCGTGACTGTAACGTCACCAGCCGTATTCGGGGCAGTCCAGGTAACCAAGGAGCCCTCCCCGGAAATTTCGCCGCCATCGCATGACCATTCATAAACAAGTTCGCCGGGTTCGTCGTCCATGTCTGAAGCAATGCACTCAATATCGTATTCTTTTGTTTTCGCAGCCTTGTACCCAGTAGTGGTTTTTTTCAAATACTCGTGCCCTTTGGCAGTAACGATCAGGTCTTCAATAACTGGTGGAGGACCATTTGACGCGAAGAGAGCTATCGATTCTGTGTCTTTCCTACCCTGACTATCACTAACCACAACTGTGATGTCGTACATGCCAACTTCTTCAGGAGCAGTCCAGATAACTTCAGGCCCTGTGCCAGTAATATTACCTTCGGTGGTTGACCACTCGTAGCTTAGCTCGCCGCCATCAGAGTCCGAAGCAATACACGTCACCTGAAGACTATCCAAAGGAGCAGTCCAGTTTGGTTCAGCTTCCAGGATGGTGATAAGTGACGCCGCGCAAGATGAGGCCAGGAGCAGCACTGCTACCGCCACAATTACCAGGCATCTTTTTTTGTTCATTGGTTTCTTTCACCTGTATCCAGGGCATCAACATATATTACCACCTTGATATCTCTTCACTATACAGCCGAAATCACCTTTATTTCGTCTCCTACCACCATGCCCAGAAAGTCACACGCGCTTCCGTCTCTCAGCGATACCTCAAGATAACCGCTGCTGCCCGCGATAGCCATTACCCCTTCATTTTGCGCGTAGTAACTGCTGATACCTTGAATACAGTGCCCAGCCACCTCAACCAGGACATCTTTTCCAGGCAAATCATTGTTTTTAATATTTGTAATCAATGTGCCAAAGCGGTCAATATGTAAGACCCGGCCAACTAAATTACCCTCTGGATCAAGAGACGGCTTTGGTATAGAGAGGACGTACAGGGACCTGATTTTCTCCCCGAATTCATAAAAGGAAATGCCTAGAGAGAGGCCGGCAGCCACGGGGGCAAAAATATCTCTTCCATGGAAGGTAGGGCTAACTGGATGTCGCCAGAAGCGAGGGTCGGTAATGGCTACAGCTTCAAGGCCTGTCTTAAATACTATCTCTTTGAGGTCATGAGTATGTTCAGTTAATGAGCGACTTTCAATGGGAAACAAATCATCAATTATATAGCTGAGGATGCCATTATCGGGGGCAACGAAGAGGGCCGAAGGTGTTTTCAATATTATCCCCTGACGCTCACTACCTACGCCGGGGTCAACAATAGCCATATGAATTGTTTGCTTAGGGAAGTAGCGATAAGCAGTACCAAGTATGAAAGCAGCCTGAAGAATATTCTGCGGCTCGATAGAATGGCTGATGTCTATGATATTAGCTTCAGGGTTAGTGCTTAAGATAGCGCCTTTCACAGCAGCAACGTAAGCATCATCATAGCCAAAGTCGGTAGTCAGGGTTATTATGAAACTCATCTATAGATACTAAGCCTGAGTAGCGACTAAAACAGCAAAAACGACAAGCAGGACAGCTAAGATTATGGTCAGCTTGAAAAGGGTGCTTTCTATCCCTCGCCGAGTTCGATACACTGAGTCAGCTTGCCCAAAGATACCCCCTATGCCTCCACCGCGTAACTGAAATAGTACAGTGGCAATTAAGGCTATTGCTATTAGTATCTGGGCGATAGAAAAATAAGAAGCCAATTTATTTCCCTCCTAGCTCTTGTTTAATAATCTCTCTCACCACGCCTGGATTAGCCCTTCCTCTGGTAGCTTTCATTACCTGCCCTATAATGAACGTCAAAGCTTGCTGTTTGCCAGAGGTATAATCTGCTACTGCCCCGGTATTATTGGCAATCACTTGTTTCACCATTTCCCTTATTTCACTGGCATCGCTAATCTGGCTGAGTTTCTTTTCTGTTATAATCTCGCCGGCTCCTTTGCCACTGCGAAACATCTCCTCAAGCACTGCCTTGGCAGCCGGCCCGCTTATAGTGCTATTATCTATCAAGCCAAGCATTTCTGCTAGATGTTTCGGACTTATTTTAACATTTTCAATCTCAGTGTTGGTAGCGTTAAGCAGCCGGCTGAAATCTCCTAAAAGCCAGTTACTAACCGTCTTTGCCTTGCCATGGTCCACTAGCTTAACGCAGTTCTCAAAATAATCTGCCATGGCCCTGGAGCTCGTTAGGATATTAGCATCGTACAAGGACAAGCCATATTGGGTCATAAATCGGTCCCTGCGTGCTTCGGGTAATTCAGGGACTCTTGCTCTGACTTCCTCTATCCAGGCTCGGTCCAAAACCAAGGGAGGCAAATCAGGTTCGGGAAAATATCGGTAATCATCAGCATACTCTTTAGTTCTCTGGGTCACTGTTATACCTTTTTCCTCTATCCAACCTCTGGTTTCCTGTACCAGCTCTCCACCTTCCTCAAGCACCTTTCCTTGCCGCCGCGATTCATATTCCATGGCTTGGTAAACAGCTTTGAAGCTATTCATGTTTTTAACTTCCACCTTGGGCAAAAACTCTTTACTATCCAATGGGCGGATGCTTATGTTGGCATCACATCTAAAACTTCCTTCCTCCATATTGGCGGTGGACACTCCCAGATAACGCAAGATATTATGTAACTTGATAAGATAATCCCGAGCCTCCTCGGGGGAACTTATTTCGGGCTCGCTAACAATCTCCATCAAGGGCACCCCGGAGCGATTGACGTCTATCAGACTGAAATCCCCCCTGTGCCACAATTTAGCGACATCTTCTTCGAGATGCACCCGGGTGATATTGATTCTTTTCCTGGTACCGTTGCTATCAATGGTTAGCAAACCTCTTTTTCCAATGGGAGCATCATATTGAGAAATCTGGTAACCTTTCATCAGGTCAGGGTAAAAGTAGTTCTTACGGTCGAATTTGGTATATTCGGGGATGGTGCAATTTAAAGCCAGGGCAGTCATTACTGTATATTCTATTGCTTTTTCATTGATGACAGGGAGAACGCCGGGCATACCCAGGCAGATGGGACATACGTGGGTATTAGGAGGAGTGCTGGCATAATCGGCACTGCAGCTACAAAACATCTTACTCTTGGTTAATAGCTGAGTATGAACCTCCAGGCCGATGACGATTCCATAGGTCATAGCTTTAGCTCAGTATAGCAGTGTTGTCAGGCAAGGGCAAGGAGCAGTTGACTTGACCTACACTCAGGGCATTGCTAGAATTGAATTTGGGGATATAGCTCAATTGGGAGAGCGCTGCGTTCGCATCGCAGAGGTCGGGGGTTCGAATCCCCCTATCTCCACCAAGAAATTCTGGAAAGATGGCTGGAGTGCCCTTCGGGAAACCGAGCTAACGAAGGGTCTCTCTGGAAATGTAGTCAAGGCTTTTTGTTAATATAAAAATCAGAAAAGCTTACGAAAGACCTGTGACACAGCGAGGGTTTTGGTGGTGGCGTGCCCCTGTAGCTCAGGTGGATAGAGCAGCGGTTTCCTAAACCGCGTGCCCGGGTTCGAGTCCCGGCAGGGGTACCACACAGACTAACTCTCTTAAAGTCTTCATACGTAAATGTGACAAAATGTGAAGTTGTTACTTTCAGACTTTGTGAAGTGCAATAATTTGCCAAATCTGTATCATTACTTGAGGTGCTTTAACCACTGCTGGCGGAACTTGTTGACCTTGGGAGAAATTACCATCTGGCAGTATCCTTGCTCAGGATGTTGAGAAAAGTATCCTTGGTGGTAGTCTTCTGCAGGATAGAACGTATGCAGGGGAACGATCTGCGTGACGATGGGTTTCTTCCACAGGTGAGCTGTATGGAGTCCTGCAAGAAGCTCCTCGGCAATGGCTTTTTGCTGCTCGCTGTGGTAGAAAATTGCCGAACGATACTGTGTGCCTACATCCGCACCCTGCCGGTTCA
>Ga0209979_1004114_pt1 | contig 12242 bp, 10 predicted proteins | sample AnhtaG_FD_183114 | JGI IMG/M metagenome (GOLD analysis project Ga0209979, IMG submission 183114) | Deep subsurface microbial communities from Anholt, Denmark to uncover new lineages of life (NeLLi) - Anholt_01485 metaG (SPAdes) (version 2) | ecosystem: Environmental > Aquatic > Marine > Oceanic...
GTCGCGGTTTCCCATCCTCTCCGTGATCCTCCGGTTCATGGTGTAGTCCATCACCGCCTGCGCCAGGTGGGGTATAGAGGCCTCCACCTGAGCCATATCGATGTACTGCCCCTTCCCGGTCTTTTGTCGCTGATATAGCGCCATCACTATAGCCAAGGCAGCATTTATACCCCCCGCCTCATCCGTATGGTAGATGGTGGACGTGGCGGTCGGCTCCTCGTCGACATAGCCCCTCATGTAGGTGTGACCGCCGAATCCCTCCTGGTGAGCGCCAAGGGCCCGATAGTATTTATAGGGACCGCTGCCACCGAAGCCGGGGAGGGAGAGATAAATGAGCCTTGGGTTTAACTCTTCAAGGTCCTCCCAGGTTATCCCCAAGTGCTCCTTAACATGGGGGGAATTGTTCTCTATGAATACATCTGAGACCTTGATCAGCCTCTTGAAGATGTCCATCCCCTTGGCTGTCCTCAGGTTGACGGTCATGCTCAGCTTGTTTCGGGCGTGGGCATTAAATAGGAGAAAGGTGTTATGTGCGGTATTGGGGTCATGGCCCGGCTTCTTGTGAGCAGCATATCCCACGCGATCCTTAATGAGCGCCTCGGGCGGCTTCATCCAAAGGCCCCTGGTGTACATGGGGAAATGCTGACAGCTTTCCACCCTGATCACCTCAGCCCCCCAGTCGGCGAGAAACATGGCGGCGTAGGGGCCAGCCCAGATCACGGTAAGGTCGGTTACCCTTATCCCTTCCAATGGTAGCTTTGCTATCTCAAACCTCCTTTTTCGAACCAGTTGCCGTGGTAGACGGTATGCTCTATGTCTTTCATGGGTTTCTGCCCAGCGCTGCTTTCTCGCTCTAGAGGTCGGTGCTAGATAACCCCCGCCTCCTTCAGCTTTACCAGGTCCTGCCTGCTGTATCCCAGCCTGTCGCAGTAGATCTCCTCATTGTGCTGTCCCAGAAGGGGCGCCGGCCTCCTGATCACCCAGGGCATCTCCTCCGCCTTGATGGGCGCCCCAGGATAGGTGAGCTTCCCCGTCATCGGGTGGTCGATCTCCGCCCAGAACCCCCTCTCCTGAAATTGGGGGTCATTGAGAACATCCTCCATATTGAGGAGCGGTCCGCAGAGGACCCCTGCCTCCTGCCCCAGCTCGATGCACTCCTTTTTGGTGTGCTCAAAACACCAGGGGATAAAGACGGCAAAGAACTCCTCCCTGTGCCCTGGCTGCATTTGGGCAAAAATATTTTCCCATCGAGGGTCGTCTATAACCTCAGGCATCCCCATCATCTTGCCCACCGCGGGCCATGCCGCCCCAGTACCCGATAGCTCCCAATAGCCATCCTTGCAGGGCTGAATACCAAAGGGGTAGGCAATCAGCGCCCTGGGGTCCTGTCTGGGGGTGATCTCATTATTGTATGCATAGCCGATGAGATCGCTCATCCTGCGGTCGATGCTGCACATCTGAGCCTCGAACAATGAGACATCGACATGCTGACCGATCCCCTGGGTTTTCGCTGCGTACAACGCCATCATGGTGGCCAAGGCCCCCACATTGCCCGCTGAAAACAGGACTGCCGTTCCCGCCTTTTTCGTCGGTTCCCGCTCAGGGAGACCGCTTGTATTCATCGAGCCCCCCATGCCATAAATAATGAGGTCTGAGGCCTTGAACTCACGGTAGGGGCCTGTCTGGCCAAAGTTGGATATGGAGGTCATCACCAGCTTGGGATTAATCCTCTCCAGGGTCTCGTAGTCGAGACCCAGGCTAGCCATCACCCCAGGGCGAAAACTCTCCACCAGGATGTCCACATCCTTCACCAGCTCCTTGATGACCCTCTTCCCCCACTCGCCCTTCAGATTCAGGGTGATGCCCCTCTTATTGGTATTGAGATGAAGAAAGAGCCCGCTCTTTTCAGGATGAGGATCATCCTTAAGGAAGGGGCCCATTTTGCGAGCTGGATCTCCCTCACCGGGCCTCTCCACCTTGATCACATCGGCCCCATAGTCGGCGAGGAGCTTGGTGCAGTAGGGGCCAGAGATGTACCAGGTGAGATCCAGCACCTTAACATCGGATAATGCCTGTTCCGCCACATCTACCCCCTTTTTTGCACCTGGGGCGGAAAGATAAAAAATAATACCACTTCTTTCTCTCTTTGTGAAGGTCTCAGGGATTTACAGAGATTCGCCCATTGGCGTCGTGCTTTGGAGAATTAACAATCCTCGTGGCTAAATTTCTCCCTCAGGGCGGCGGCGACATGCTCAGGAACAAAATCCTCGATGGCGCCCCCAAGTTTGCAAATCTCTTTGAGCAGGCTGGAGCTAACAAATTCATACTCCAGATTAGTCATGAAGCAGATCAGTTCCACTTCTGGAGCGAGCTTCCTGTTCATCAGCGCCATCTCAAATTCCTTCTCAAAGTCGGAGTTCACCCTCAGTCCGCGTACTATAACATCGGCTCTTATCTTCTTAGCGAATTCCACAGTGAGCCCGGAGAAAGAATCCACACGAACGTTAGGGATGTGAGATAACGCCTTCCTCATCAACTCCACCCTTTCCTCGGTGTTGAACAGGACATGCTTTGGCGGGGCATCATAGATAGCCACGATCAGCTCCTCGAAAAGGCCTGCCGCTCGCTCTGCGACATCAATATGTCCCTTGGTTACGGGGTCGAAACTTCCAGGATAAAGGGCGATAGCCAAGTTAGAACCTCCTATCGATATACTGAGATACAGGTATCACCATGACGACGCTCCTTGACGAGCTGAGAATTACCATAGGTTGCGCTTAAGGGGAGACGGCAAGAGTGCTCCACGACAATGGTAGAGCCCGCCCCGACCAGGCCGGAATTAGATAGCTGCTCTAAGACCTGGACAACGGAAAGGTCAGCATAAGGTGGAGCCAGGAGTATAATACCATAACTCCTTTTGAGGAAGGGCAGGGCCTTTGCTACGCTGCAACAGTAGACATGGGCTTGTGACGCTAATTCGGTGTTCTTCAAGTTCTCCTTAATGATAGCACAGCACCTAGGATTATGCTCCACAAAATCAGCCCACTGGGCGCCGCGACTCAGCGCCTCAATGCCCAAAGAACCAGTACCAGCATAGAGGTCAAGCACCGAAGACCAGTCGGTGGCTAGAGATTCCAATATAGAGAGGATCGCTCCTCGAACTAGGTCAGAGGTAGGTCGAAGGGAAACGCCTTTTGGCGACTTAAGGTATTTCCCCTTTGCCTTTCCTGCGATAACGCGCATTCTAGACTTGTGGTCTTCCCTATTATTTCTCAACGAATGCAATTACATTATAATACGAGAAACCCCGCTTGAGTCAAGGGGGTAGATCAAGCCATCTTGTTAATAACCCCAAAAGCGCTTCACTGTCGCTCCGCCAGGGTAACCCCCACCTCCATCTCAGCGCCCTGGCGAATTATGGTTAAGTTCACCGTCTCATTGGGCTGGAACTTCATTAGCACATTGAGGAAGGGGTTTTCTTCATCTATAGAATAATCACCCATCTTGACGATGATATCCCCCTCCTCAAGGCCTGCCTCGGCAGCAGGGGTGCCTGGGCTTACAAAGAGAAGATAGGCCCCCTCTCTTAGATCCTGATGCCTGATGCCCAGAAAGGGTCGAGAAACCCTCCCCTCCGCGATGAGCTGGGTGACAATATCCCTTACTCTATTGCTCGGAATGGCGAAACCGATGCCTTGCACAAGCTCCCCCGATTCGGTGGTGCGGATAATGAAGGTATTGATTCCAATAACCTCCCCTTGAGAGCTAACTAAGGCTCCGCCGCTGTTGCCGGGATTGATGGCAGCGTCGGTCTGGATCAGATTCTCATAAAAGATGCCATCGACCTTCCATCTGCGGTGAAGACCGCTGATCACGCCAGTGCTCACCGTGTTAGGGAATTCCCCCAGAGGGCTGCCGATTGCCACTACCGTTTGCCCCACAACCAGGTTGTCGGAGTCGGCTAACTGGGCAGTGGAGAGACCCGAGCCCTCGATCTTTATCACCGCTAAGTCGGTGAAGGGGTAGTCCGTCCCGATGAGCGTGGCCGCCCTCTCCTCCCCGTTTGCCAGAATCACCGCAAAGGTGCTATAATTATTTACTACGTGCTCATTGGTAACGATGTAGCCCCGCTCATCGATGATCACCCCCGAGCCCAGTGCTGTTTTCAGTTGCCCGGTGCTGATAATGGTGACTACAGCGGGGCTGACTCGCTGCACTACATTGATGATAGAGAGCTCCTCCTCGGTGACGGTTAACTCGATAGGAGACGGCTGACCCTTTAGTAGGAGATAGGCGGCGGTGCCCCCTGAAAAGGCACCCCCTATCGCCCCAACAAAAAGGGCGAGGATAACAGCCAAAATAAGCCATCTTCTAGGACTTGACTCCATGAGGATAACCCTTTCAGTGGTATTTTACCATGAGCAAGCCCAGCAGGCAAATAAGGGCCATCCAAAAAAGGATAGGTCTTTACAAATAGGAGGATAATCTGTATAATATGTGAAAACATACAAGGGTACGACTGAGGGTCGCCGACCTTCAGTCTTTTTTAGTAGCGGTGGAAGGAGGTGCTAGGATGCCTGAGAAGGGGGATTTCCTTACACCTGAGGGTCTAGCAAAGCTTGAGGAGGAACTGGAATACCTGCGCACCGTTCGCCGCCAGGAGGTGGCGGAAAAGATTCAAAGGGCAAAAGAGCTCAGAAGCACGGTGAACACCCCCGAATATGAGGAGGCAAAGAACGAGCAGGGCTTCATTGAGGGGAGGATCCTCGCCATCGAGAGGATCATTAAGAACGCGGTCATCATCCATCCCGAGGCTGCGCCATCGGATCTGGTTCAGCTGGGGTCAAAGGTGAAGGTTCGCCATCAGGACGGAACTGAGGAACACTATACGATCGTGGGCAGCGCCGAGGCAAATCCCGGCGAGGGGAAGATCTCTAACGTGTCGCCTGTAGGGAAGGCGCTCTTAAGCAAGCGAGTGGGCGATGAAGTAGAGGTAGTGGCGCCCGCAGGGGTGCTTAAGCTGAAGCTAATGGAGATAAAGTAGAGAAATGCCATCCCGAATAGATAGCATAGTTCAACAGCGCCTCGATAAGCTTGAGAGAATTCGCCAGCGAGGCATCGACCCCTACCCCCATCGCTACCACCGTACCCATACTACAAAAGAGGCGGTTGCCCTTTTTGAGAAGTGGGAGGGAAGTGGCGATAATGCCCCCCAAGTGAGCGTTGCCGGTCGCATAATGGCTTCTCGCCCTATGGGAAAAGCAACATTCATCGATATTCGCGACTCCTGCGGCAAGATCCAGGTCTACTTCCGCGGCGACTCCCTTGGGGAAAATTATCAGCTCCTCAAGGAGTTCGATATTGGAGACATCCTTGGGGTGAGCGGCAGATTATTCAGGACCAAGAGCGGAGAGGTCACCCTAGAGGCCTCCGATTTCTCCCTGCTCTCCAAGTCCCTCCAGCCCCTGCCTGAGAAATGGCACGGGCTCACCGATGTCGAGAAGCGCTATCGGCAACGCTATCTGGACCTCATCTCCAATGAGGAGGTCGGCCGAATATTTGCGGTGCGTAGCCGGGCCATCGCCGCGATAAGGCGCTTCCTCGATGGGCGAGGCTTTGTTGAGGTGGAAACGCCGGTGCTCCATCCCACCGCCGCGGGGGCTTTAGCCCACCCCTTTGCCACCCATCATCGCGCCCTGGACCAAGACCTATTCCTGCGCATCGCCACCGAACTCTACCTCAAGCGCCTGATCATCGGCGGGCTGGACAAGGTCTATGAGATCGGGCGCATCTTCCGCAACGAGGGCATCTCCATAAAACACAACCCTGAATTCACTATGCTCGAGAGTTATCAGGCCTACGCCGACTACAACGATGTGATGAATATGGTGGAGGAGATGGTCTCATATGTTGCCCAGGAGGTTTTGGGCACAAACAAGGTCAGCTTCGCCGGCAATACTCTGGACTTCGATCCACCCTGGCAGCGCATCACCCTGCGGGATGCCATCAAGGAAGGGTGCGGCATCGACTTTGAGGAGACCCGGGAATTGTATTCGCTGAGAGAGGAGATGCTCAAGCTTGGCGTAGCGACGGTAGAAATCACGTCTCGGGGCAGGCTCATCGACAAGCTTATCTCCACTTTTGTAGAGCCGAATCTTATTCAGCCAACCTTCGTTATGGACTACCCCATTGAGCTCTCGCCCCTGGCGAAGAGAAAGCCCGGCAGCGAGAGCCTGGTGGAGCGCTTTGAGGCCTTTGTTGGCGGGATGGAGATCGCCAACGCCTTCACCGAGCTCAACGACCCCATTGAGCAACGGGAGCGCTTTCGGCAGCAGGAAATTATACGGGCGCAACTAGGGGATGAGGAGGCGGAGAGGGTTGATGAGGACTTCCTTCAGGCATTGGAGCATGGCATGCCGCCAACAGGAGGCCTGGGGCTGGGCATCGACCGCCTGGTGATGCTCCTCACCGACCAGCCTTCGATAAGAGATGTTATTTTGTTCCCACAATTGCGCACCAAGTAGCAAGGAAAATTTATGCTCAGCCCGCAATTCATTCGTGAAAACCCAGACATGGTTCGCCAAGCATTGGAAAAGCGCCAGTTCAGTGAGCCCATTGACAATATCCTCGCTTTGGATGAGCGCCGCCGCAACCTTCTTGCCGAGGTGGAGGCATTAAGGGCACGGCGAAATGAGGTGAGCAAGGAGCTGGGAAAGATGCAAGAGAAGCCCCCCAAGCTCATCGAGGAGATGCGCCAGATCGGGGGACGAATCAAGGCCCTCGATGAAAAGGTAAGAGCAGTGGAGGAGGAGCTTAACGACCTCCTTTTGCGCTTGCCCAATATCCCTCACCCCAGCGTCCCACTGGGCAAGGATGAGAGCGATAACAGGGTGGTTAGAAGCTGGGGAGAAATGCGAAAATTCGATTCCAAGCCCCGCCCTCATTGGGAGCTGGGCGAATCTTTGGGCATCATCGATTTTGAGAGGGGGGTCAAGCTTTCGGGCACTCGCTTCTATGTGCTTCGCGGGCTGGGGGCCCACCTCCAGCGAGCCCTGATCTCCTTCATGCTCGACCTCCATATAAGGGAGCACGGCTATACCGAGATGTATCCCCCCTTTATGGTGAAACGGGAATGTATGGTCGGCTCGGGGAATCTTCCCAAATTTGCCGACAACCTCTATCACGATGAGGAGGATGACTTCTGGTTTGTGCCCACCGCCGAGGTGCCGCTAACCAACCTTCACCGCGATGAAATCCTCCCTCCAGGCACCCTTCCCCTCTACTACGTAGCCTATACCCCCTGCTTTCGCCGCGAGAAGATGTCGGCGGGCAAGGATACGAGAGGAATCAAAAGGGGACACCAGTTTGATAAAGTAGAGCTTTATAAGTTCGTGGCACCGGAGAACTCGGACGAAGAGCTGGAAGAAATGGTGGATAATGCCGAGGAGGTATGCCGAAGGTTGGGCATCCCCTATCGAGTGCTCGAGCTTTGCAGCGGCGACCTTGGCTTTGCCTCGACCAAATCCTACGATATCGAGATGTGGGCTCCCGGCTGCGGGGAATGGCTGGAGGTCAGCTCCTGCTCCAACTGCGGCGATTTTCAGGCGAGGCGCGCCAACATTCGGTTTCGCCCCCAGCGTGGCGCCAAGCCCCAGTTTGTCCACACGCTCAACGGCTCAGGGCTGGCCCTGCCCCGCGTGGTCATCTCGCTCCTGGAGAGCTATCAGCAAGGCGATGGCAGCGTAGTTGTGCCTGAGGCGCTCCGCCCCTATACCGGGTTTGAGGTTATAAAATAGCGGGTGTATACTATCGGGGGAGGGGTGACCGAGCGGTCTATGGTGGCGGTCTTGAAAACCGCTGTCTCGATTTTCGGGACCGTGGGTTCGAATCCCACCCCCTCCGTTTTTTCGAACGTCAGGCTACAGCAGTTGCAACCCGTAGCCATGATCTATAAAGCCAGCTTCTAAGTGGAAGAGCTCATCGAAAAAGAGCGAAAAGGGGGTTAAGCGGTGAAAATCCATGAGTATCAGGCTAAGGAGATATTTGCCAACTATGGCGTCCCCGTGCCCCAAGGGGGCGTGGCCACAACCCCAGCTGAGGCAAGGCAGATCGCCTCCCAGCTTGGCGGGGCGGTGGTGATCAAGGCCCAGGTCTACGCTGGAGGTCGGGCCAAGGCTGGGGGGATAAAGACCGCATCATCCCCGGAGGAGGCGGAAAGGCTCACTAAAGAGATGATCGGCAGAAATCTGGTGACCCATCAGACATCGCCCGAAGGGGTCCCCGTGGAAAAGGTCCTCGTCGAGGAGGCAGTAGCGATCGAGCGGGAACTGTACCTGGGCATTGTCATCGATTCGGCAACGGGCCTACCTGTGATCATGGCCAGCGAGGCGGGAGGGGTGGACATCGAGGAGGTGGCGGCGAAGACGCCGGAGAAGATCCTGAAGGCCTATATCGACCCCATAATCGGTTTTCAGCCCTTCTTGGGTCGAAGGCTTGCCTTCGGCATGAATCTGGAGCCGGAGCAGATAAGACCGGTGACCCAGCTCATCGCAAACCTCTATCGGGCCTTCGAGGAGAGGGACTGCTCCCTGGCCGAGGTCAACCCCCTGGTGGTCGCCTCCGATGGCAGGCTGCTCGCCCTGGATGCCAAGCTGAACCTGGACGATAATGCCCTCTTCCGCCACCGAGATTATGCCGAGCTCCGTGACCCGGGGCAGGAGGATGAGCTGGAGCTGGAGGCATCGAAGCATAACATCGCCTACATAAAGCTCGATGGCGATGTGGGCTGTATGGTCAACGGGGCAGGACTGGCTATGGCCACCATGGACATTATCAAGCTCATGGGCGCTGCGCCGGCAAATTTCCTCGATGTGGGAGGCGGTGCCAGCGACGAGATGGTAACAAAAGCCTTTATCATCCTCCTCTCCGATCCCAAGGTTAAAGCGGCGCTGATCAACATCTTCGGTGGTATCCTCAGGTGCGACATCGTGGCTCGGGGTGTGATCGAGGCGGCAAAACAGATAGAGATCAAGGTGCCTGTGGTGGTCAGGATGAGGGGGACCAATGTTGAGCAGGGAATGCAGCTCCTCGCCGAATCTGGCTTGCCCATAATCCTGGCCAAGGACTTAAAAGATGCTGCGGAGAAGGTGGTGGCAGCCAAGGAGAAAAAGGGGGTTTTATGGGCATCCTAATCGATGAAAATACAAGGCTTCTGGTTCAGGGGATTACAGGGAGCGAGGGCAGCTTTCACACCACAAAATGCATGGAATATGGCACTAAGGTTGTTGCTGGGGTCACCCCGGGGAAGGGGGGCTCCCTCTTCGAGGGCGTTCCCGTTTTCAATGGGGTTGAGCAGTCGGTGAGGGAGACGGGGGCAAATGCGAGCATGATCTTCGTCCCCCCTGCCTTCGCTGCCGACGCCATCCTGGAGGCTGCGGACGCAGGCATCCCCCTAGTGGTGTGCATCACTGATGGCATCCCCACGCTGGATATGGTTACCGTTCTTGGCTATCTGCGGGGGAAAACTACCCGCCTTATCGGGCCCAACTGCCCAGGGCTTATTTCGCCAGGGAAATGTAAGGTGGGTCTTATGCCAGGGGACATCCATATGCCGGGGAATGTTGGCGTGGTCTCCAGAAGCGGCACCCTCACCTATGAGGCAGTAGCACAGCTAACGGAGCAAAACATTGGGCAATCAACCTGTATTGGCGTTGGCGGCGACCCTCTAACTGGCACCAACTTTGTGGAAATATTGAGGCTCTTTGAAAAGGATGCGGAAACGAAGCTCGTCGTCCTCATCGGGGAGATTGGAGGCACTGCGGAGCAAGAGGCAGCGGACATTATTAAGGGGATGACCAAGCCGGTCATTGCCTTTGTCGCCGGGGGCACGGCGCCGCCTGGGAGAAGGATGGGACATGCCGGGGCCATCATCACCGGCAGCTCGGGGACAGCCCAGGAGAAGATTGCCACTCTTAGCACCGCCGGGGCCACTATAGCCAGTAGCCCGGCGGAGATAGGCATTGTAGCGCGAAGGGTACTGGAGGGCTCAGCTTGAGGATACTGGTCACCAACGATGACGGCGTCTATGCTATGGGGCTATGGACCTTGGTTAGGGCGCTGAGCGAGGTTGGTGAGGTAGTGGTAGTGGCTCCAGATAGGGAGCAAAGCGCTGCGGGCACCTCGGTGACGCTTCATCAACCGCTGAGAGCAAGGGAGATAAAGCCGCTGGTTGAAGGGATAAAGAGCTATTCCGTGGAGGGTACCCCTGCCGATAGCGTTATCCTAGCCTTAAGGAGGCTTATCGATGACAAGGTGGATCTGGTGGCCTCCGGGATCAACGAAGGGTCGAATCTCGGAAACGATGTGCTCATCTCGGGGACCGTGGGCGCCGCTCTCCAGGGATACCTTAATGGCATCCCCTCCATAGCCTTATCGGTGGCAGCTCTTGAGGACATCCATCTCGATGCTGCCGCCAGGCTGGCGGTGGTGATGGCGAGGATAATCGAAGCCAACGCTTTGCCAAGGGAGATACTGTTAAACATAAACCTGCCCAATTTGCCCCTGAGCCAGATCCAAGGGCTCGAGATTACCCAGCTTGGGCGCAGAAGTTATGGCGATGTGATCGAGGAGGGGCATGACGGGAAGAGGAAATACTACTGGATTGTAAGGGGGAAGCCCGAATGGGAGCCAGAGGAGGGCACCGATATATGGGCGCTACTTAACGACAGGATTTCCATTACCCCCCTTCACAGCAACCTGACAAGCACCTCAGCGCTCTCCGCCCTCAGAGGATTATCCGAGGCAATTTTCCAAGACCTAGGCTTGAAATCATAGTGCCGAGGGCGGGGCTCGAACCCGCACCCCCGTTACGGGGAAGGGATTTTAAGTCCCTCGCGTCTACCGGTTCCGCCACCTCGGCCTTTTTCCAGCTTCAGCCTATTTTAAGACAAAATCGGGGCAGTGCCAACTCCCCGATTTCTAATAGTGACATCAAGTCCCAAAAAGGCGACGGGCGGATTCGAACCGCCGAATAGGGGTTTTGCAGACCCCCGCCTTAACCTCTTGGCCACGTCGCCATTACCACCCCGATAAATCGGGGAAACGATTTCCTTGGAGCGGAAGATGGGATTCGAACCCACGACCTTCTCCTTGGCAAGGAGACGTTCTACCACTGAACTACTTCCGCTTTTTCGAGCCGGTTCGAGATTCAGGTTGAAGTGCCCTATGGCTTTCGGTGCCCTCATATCCCTATGGGAAGAAGAGGGCTTTCACCTTTCCCCTAACACCCCTAGGTCAAAAAAGTGCCGAGGAGGAGACTTGAACTCCTACGGGCTTTCGCCCACCACCCCCTCAAGATGGCGTGTCTACCTGTTCCACCACCTCGGCATCTGGCAGGGGCGGGAGGACTCGAACCCCCGACCTGCGGTTTTGGAGACCGCTGCTCTCCCTAACTGAGCTACACCCCTTTTTCGAGCTATTTGCTATGCCAGGTCGTAACGCCTTTCGGCTTTCTTAAGCTATTTGCCTATCGACCCCAGTTTTTGGTACCCCTGGGGCGACTCGAACGCCCGACACGCGGTTTAGGAAACCGCTGCTCTATCCTCTGAGCTACAGGGGCTCTTGGTGGAGCTGGGGTTACGATAGACAGGACTTTCAGTCTCGCCTGATATTACGGGTCTTTTCACCCCACTCATGAAGCGAGGGTCGCGATTTGAACCTATGACACCCTACTTAGAAGCTTGCCCAGAGACAACCCGCCAGCCGCTTGGTGAACCGACCGCTCGCCTCCTTTTTCATGCAAAGTTTATCATCTTAGGCCACAGGAGTCAAGCTCGCTCTTCTAGCCACAATCGTCCTCGCCGATTTACGATGTCCTGCAGCGCCATGCTTGGGGGAGACCCCGTCTCTCAAAGGCGGAGGCGGTCTTCATACCACTGAGGCTGCTTAGGAGATCTACACCCAGGCAAGAGATTCCAGATAAGACAATACAGCCCAACCCCAGATGCTGAAAAACTAGAACCTCCCAAGGTCAATGCTTGCCTATCAGCTAGCCCTGAAAAACCCGCAGGAAACGCTTTTTGGAGCCTTTTTCACCAAGTGCCTCGACAGCCCCCCGAGCGAGGGGGCTGCTCTTTTGAGAAATACCGCCCTCATTTCTCTTGATGAGAATATAGGTTCATTCTTTAATCGAACAAAAGGACATTTTGTCTCAACGAAGGGCATCCTGGAGCTTCTTGATAAAA
>Ga0209979_1004115_pt1 | contig 12239 bp, 13 predicted proteins | sample AnhtaG_FD_183114 | JGI IMG/M metagenome (GOLD analysis project Ga0209979, IMG submission 183114) | Deep subsurface microbial communities from Anholt, Denmark to uncover new lineages of life (NeLLi) - Anholt_01485 metaG (SPAdes) (version 2) | ecosystem: Environmental > Aquatic > Marine > Oceanic...
TGAGGAGAGCTGTAGCTGATGATGACCCGATGGCAGTCTCTGATAGAACCCTCCAGCGCAAGGAAGAAGGACTGGTAGACAGAGGATTTCTCGGTGACTTTAGGGTGCTGGAAGACCGAGGATTCCCACAACCTCAGAGCACCACCGGAGGCGTGGCTAAGCTTGAGCATAGCGGAGCGGAGGTGCTCGTTTATGGGTGAGAGGTGCTCCAGCAGACTGGAGCGTAGGGCAGTCCGGAGACTGATGAGCTCTCCCAGGGTAAAATTCAAGCTTGGCAGAAAGGCATCCGAGTGGAGCTGGTATCCTTTCTCCCCATAGTAAAACGGGACCCCAAGCAGGGAGAGCTCGTTAAGATCGCGATAGATGGTCCGCTCGCTCACCTCGCATTCTCGTGCCAGGCTGGTAGCGTTGTGCCCCGGGGCACTACGCAACAGGGATATAATCTTCAATAATCGATATGCCCGAGACATCTCTAGCTTACACCCATCATTATAGGCGACCTTCTCTCTCCGAGCTATACTCCTTTTTCTTTTTGAACATCCTTATATAGACAAGGATAGCCTCAACCAGCAACCATCCCGCCAGTATCAAGATTATTGAGCCTATTACTAAAGGAGGGGATTCCTTTGCTTTCCAGAAATCCCCTAATTTTATGACCATTGCTGTTATGGCGACCACCAGCATAAAGACCATAGGGATGAAGGTATAATAGGTCGGTTTCTTACTTTTATAGAGAAAAATGCTCACCGCCAGCAGAGCCAATCCCCCCAGAAGCTGATTAGTGGTGCCGAAAAGCTGCCAGAGAACCAGACCCGCAGGCTCCCCCCCGATTTTCATCAGCGCGAAGTAGCCAATGGCAGCCACCGCTACCAGAGACGAGCAATACCTGTTTTGCAAGGGCTTCAAACGAAAGCTCCGTCCCAGCTCCTCGATGTTATACCTCAGTAGGCGGGTGGCAGAATCGAGGGTGGTCATGGCAAAGGAGACAATGATCACCGATATCAGCACCACAGCATATTGCTCTGAGTACCCGAGCTTGGGGAAGAACCTTCCCGCCCCGGTGACAAAAGCCCTCAGCATAAAACTCAAACTCCCGGCAGCTTCCCAGCTGCTGTAATGCTGATACCAGAGGCTGAGGCTGGAGACCCCCGCCGTGCAGGCTATAATGACCAGCACCGCCAGAAAACCCTCGGTCAGCATCCCCCCGTAGCCGATGAACTTGGCATCCCCCTCATTGTAAAGCTGTTTGGCGGTAGTTCCTGAAGAGACCAGGCTATGAAAACCGGAAATTGCCCCGCAGGCAATGGTGATGAAGAGGAAGGGGAAGAGCCCCGGCAAGTCTAATGCTCTCTGATTTAGAGGTGGAGCAATCATAGGGGGGTGATAGTAGATCAACCCGATGTATAGCCCCACCATACCCAGGTAGAGAAGATAAGAATTCAGATAATCCCTCGGTTGCAGTAAAAGCCATACCGGAAGCACCGAGGCAACAAAAGCATAGCCCAACAGAATAACTACCCAGAGGTCATGGGAGATTATGGGGAAGGGATGCTCAATCCCTAGCCATAGGGCGAAGAACATCAGCGCCAACCCTACTATTGACGACCACATAAGACTCGCCTTTTTCCGATAGACCAGATAGCCAATGAAAACCGCAATCAGTATCAAAGAGACCACCGGTATAACCGCTTCGGGATACATCCGCTCGCCGCCACCACCCGTAGTAAACAGGGTGGCTATTATGGTAGCGAAAGCCCCCATTGCCAGAGCCAGCAGGAAGAAAATAACAATCATAAAAAGAAACCTCCCCCGACTCCCTACCAGCTCCTCAGCAACATCCCCGATCGACCTCCCCCGCCTCCTTATGGAGACAAACAGAGTTGAGAAGTCGTGAACCGCCCCCAGAAAGATGGAACCCAGAACAACCCACAAAATCGCCGGAAGCCAGCCCCAAATAACCGCAATAGCTGGTCCCATAATGGGACCCAGCCCGGCAATGGAAGCGAAATGATGACCGAAGAGGACTACCTTACGGCTGGGGACATAATCTACCCCATCCCTCATAGTATGAGCCGGGGTGGGACGGCTCTTATCCAGGCACAGAATCTTTTCGCTCAGAAAACGAGCATAAAGCCAATAGGAGATGAGGAAAGCAACAATACAAATAGTAGCCAAAAGCAAAGAGTTCATAAGCTCACCTCAACTCTAAACTAAACACCATCCCTCTCCCCTTGCCGCCATTATCGGATGTAGAAAAACCGCCGCCTATTTGCCACTTAAGAGTATAATACAAATATCAGAAAAATCGCCCAATTTCAAGTAAAATTATTTTATGATAATAGCGCCTTGGCATAAAGTGGTTGTCCTCAGGGTAACCTAAAGTTATAATTATTATAATCCTATTATGAAAAAAAGGAGGAACAACAATGCTTATCGAACTCCCTGTGTCCAGCAAGAACCGGGTTGAATTTATAGATGTAACCCCCCAGGTTCAGGCAATGGTGGAGAAGCATAAAGTTAGCCATGGGATGTGCCACATATATGTCCCCCACACGACCGCCGCCATTACCATCAACGAGAATGCCGACCCCAGCGTGTGCCAGGACATTTCCAGCCAGCTAAACACCATAGTCCCCTTTGATGGCAGATACAGGCACGCTGAAGGGAATGCAGCTGCCCACATTAAGGCGAGCTTAATAGGCTCTTCGGTGACTGTTATTATTGAAGGGGGAAAGCTCCTGCTGGGGACCTGGCAAGGTATCTTTTTCTGTGAGTTTGACGGGCCCCGCCACCGGAGGCTCTATCTGAAAATTGCACCCGAGGAGAGGTAATAACCTGACCCCTACCCCCTCTCCGTCAGAAATTAAGGGAGAAGCCCAGAGATGAACCCATAGAAGCAACACTCTACTGGTGCCGGGGAAGAGCAGCTTCTCCTTGCTACTGGTGGGGAAAGAAACTCCCATTGTCAAACTCATAGCTTAATTATATAATAAATGCATGCATATCACCCCGGAAATAGTTAAGGAACTAGAAGCCAAGTATGGGGTGCCTCGGGTGATAAGACTGACTGAGGAGTTCGACCAATGGGGCTACCAGCTCCTCAGGGAAAGCCTCCGGAAATCGAGGCATCACGATGTCACCCTCTTCATCGTCAAAGATGGCAGAGTGGTGGTAACCCGAAAGCACAGATACCCCCCCAATACCTATCGCATCCCCAGCGGGGGCGTACGGCTGGGCGAAGCCTTTGAGGCAGGAGCTAAACGGGAAGCGTATGAGGAAACCGGGCTCCGAATCGAGCTGGTGAGGTACATATTGAGGGTATTGGCATGCCTTACCTATCAGGGAAAGGAGGTGGATTGGGTCTCCCATGTGTTTCTTGCCCGCTGTCTTGGAGGAGAATTGCTTCCCATTGACTTAAGAGAAATCGAAGGGGTTCGGTTGGCAGAAGTTGAAGAACTGCGAACCACCCTTCACCAGGCTCTCCTCTCCTCAGGGATAAGGGGACTCCGTTACCGAGCCGCCCTCACCAAAGCCGCTCTGGAAGAGATAAGGGAGAAGGACCTCACGCTATGAGGGGCTATCTCTGGGAGGGGATGGAAAGCAATTTATCGCCGATGAGAAGAGCCCTACTCATCCTCCTTACAACCCTGTTGATGGCTGCCTATAGCTGTGCTCCCTCTCCCACGCCGAAACGGCCACCAACCGCCGGGGTCTACCATATCGTCACCCGGGGGCTAACCCTCTGGCGCATAGCCCGGGCTTATGGGGTGGAGCTGGAGCTCCTGGCAAAGGTCAACGGCATTGAGGACCCCACCTTCATCAAGACCGGACAGAAGCTCTTTATCCCTGGAGCAACCCGCGTTCTGGAAATCGAACCCTACCGACCCCCTGCCACTATCAGCGCTGGTTTCATCTGGCCGGTAAAGGGCATAGTTTCCTCCTCTTATGGTTACCGAAAAGGGAGTTTCCATAGCGGCATAGACATAGCCGCCCCCAGGGGTGAAAAGGTGGTGGCTGCCAAGGCCGGGGTAGTCATCTACAGCGGTAGATGGTTCCGAGGTTATGGCAATATGGTAATTATTGAGCACGAAGACCACACCATTACCCTCTATGCCCACAACTCCTCTAATCTGGCGAAAAAAAACCAGCGGGTTAAACAGGGGGACCCGATAGCTACCGTGGGTTCGACCGGTAGAACTCGGGGAACCCACCTCCACTTTGAAATAAGGGTGGGCAACAACCCGGTAAACCCCCTCCTATACCTGATGAATGCCAAAAAATAACCCCCCAGCGTGGGCACCTAACCCACAATAAGTGGGAAACGATATGAAAAAGCTCAGAAACATATTGGAAAGATATGATATGCGAAATAGATAGAGTTTATCAAGCAGATAAGGGAGAGGATGCCGAATATCGAAAAGGAAAAGATAAAGCTACTTCTTGCCGTCGAGATTAGATTTGCCGGGAAGGATGAAACTCCGAAACAGGTCAAAGAGATGGAGACGGAGGGGATACAAACCCCACCGACCAGGAGACATGGTTTAGATTGATAGTATTAGTCTGTTTATAAGTAGCTTCAAGAGATACATAGTATCGGCGGTAGATTTTATGAAGAAGTTAGACAAATAGGCTACCCTTTCAGCTCAGGAGCATCCAGGCTGATAATGGGAGTGAATTTCTGGGAGTGCTTGAGAGGTATCTGAAGACAAGAGGAATCAGTCATTATTTTATCTATTCCCGACATCCGCAATCAAATTCACCGGTGGAGAGATTTAACCTGGAGGAAATGATAACTTTTCCAATATGTTATGGACTCATACATCTTATTGACAGGAAGGTCTGCAGTGTGTTAGGATAAAAATCCCAATTAATCAGGGAGATGCTATGCGCTATTCAATAGGGGACTTTATCATTATGTATATTGTCATCCTCCTCTCCCTGACCGTTCACGAGAGTGCCCATGCCTGGCTGGCTTATAAAAAAGGAGACCCCACCGCCCGCTTGCTGGGGAGGATCTCCCTGAATCCGATGGTTCATATTGACCTGCTGGGAACGGTTATTTTCCCCATTCTGGCGGCTATATCAGGATGGCCCCTTATTGGATGGGCGAAGCCGGTGCCGATCAACCCCTTGAATCTGAGAGACCCCAAGCGAGATTATATGTACATATCCGCCTCCGGACCGGTCAGCAATCTGATGCTGGCAGTCGGTTTCTCCCTGGTGTTTTATATCTCCCGGGTGAGCCTCCCGTTAGGAAACCCTCTGTTTACCCCCTTCTTTCGCTTCCTTTACTTTGGCATCCTGCTCAATGTCCTGTTAGCTGTCTTCAATTTGATACCGATCCCCCCCCTGGACGGAAGCGGGGTCTTGATGGGCTTGCTCTCCGATGAGGCAGCCAGGAAATATCAACGATTGAGCCCTTTTGGTATATTTATTCTTTATATACTGATGTTTGCAGGGATATTTAGCTTTATCATCTTCCCTATAGTTAGCTTTATTGTGAACCTCCTCATCTAATAGTAATGCAATGCAAAAGAAGCGTATTTTGAGCGGAATGCGTCCCACAGGGAAGATACACCTGGGGCATCTGGTAGGGGCGCTGTCGAACTGGGTCAAGCTGCAGGAGGATTACAACTGTTTCTACACCATTGTCGATTACCACGCCCTTACCACCGAGTATGCCAACACCTCAAGGATCAAAGAATATATATTTGAGCTGGCCGTAGACTGGCTCTCAGTGGGGTTGGACCCCACCAGGAGCACTATTTTTATCCAATCCAATGTTGCGGGGCATGCGGAGCTCCATCTCCTTCTCTCTATGATAGTCCCCATCCCCTGGCTGGAGCGGGTCCCCTCCTTCAAAGAGCAGCAGCGAGAGCTGGCTGACAGAGACCTCACTACTTACGGATGGCTTGGCTATCCCCTGCTCCAGACTGCGGATATAATTATATACAAAGCCCATTATGTCCCGGTGGGGGAGGACCAGGTTCCCCATGTAGAGTTATCTCGGGAGATAGTGCGACGGTTCAACAACCTCTATCGGAAAATCTTCCCTGAGCCAGAGGTTCTGCTGACCAAAACCCCTAAGCTGTTGGGTTTGGATGGGAGAAAGATGAGCAAAACCTACGAAAACTTTATCAACATATCCGATGAGCCTGAGGTGATAACCCGCAAGGTTATGTCGATGTTTACCGACCCCCAGAGGATAAAGAGGAACGATTTTGGAAGACCCCATCTATGTAATCTCTTCTCTTATCATAAACTCTTCTCGCCTGAGGATAAAGTTAAACAGATAGAGAGCGACTGCCAGAAGGGGATAATCGGATGCACCGACTGCAAGAAATATCTCGCCAGTCAATTAATAGACACCCTATCCCCTTACCGAGAGAAAAGGAAAAAATATCTATCCAAACCCTCCCTCGTTTACGACATCCTATCTCAAGGAGCAAAGAAAGCCAGCGCAATAGCCAGTGCCACTATGGCAGATGTAAAAGAGGCGATGGGAATTTAAATGGAACAAGGGGTAGGAACAGAGTTTAGGGTAAGACTGCCTGCTTTTGAGGGACCTTTAGACCTCCTTCTTCATATTATCTACACCCAGCAGATAGACATCCACGACATCCCCATAGCCTCCATTACCCAGCAATACCTCGACTATCTTAACCTGATGAAGGAGCTCAACCTCGATATCGCCAGCGAGTTCCTCCTGATGGCAGCTACCCTCATCTATCTGAAATCGAAGATACTCCTCCCTCAACCCCTCCCGGAGGAGGATAAAGAAGAATACGACCAGCTACAAACAGAGCTGACCACTCAGCTGTTGGAGCATCAAAGATTCCAGCAAGTCGCCCGTTTACTGAGAGAGAAAGAGGAGGAGAGTTCTGCTGTATGGAGCCGCTCGGAACTGGCTCTTCCAACCCCGCCAAGGCGAGAGGAAATCCTCCTTCAGGCGACTGTATTCGACCTCGTTGCTGCCTTTCATAAGGTATGGCAGAGCAAAAGAGAAGAGAAGCCCCTTTACCTGGTACCCGACCGCTATATCATTGAAGAAAAGATGGGGGAAATAATGGAGGGACTCCATCAGAAAGGAAAGCTGGAATTCCTCCAATTAGCCAGGGAGCTGGGGTCTTGGGAGGAGCTTATCGTCACCTTTCTAGCCCTATTAGAGCTGGGGCGCCAGCAGCTTATCCTCCTATGCCAGACCACTAGATTTAAAGAGATTCTTATACTTCCCCACATAAAGGAGGGAGCTAACGGAGATGGAAAAGGGGGAGATTAAAGCTATAATTGAAGCCCTTCTTTGCCTTTCCTCCGAGCCCATTTCTCTCGAGCAGATGGCTAATGTTATTGATGAGGTGGGAAAAAAGAGCATAAAAGAGGCTCTCGATGAGCTGATAAACGATTACAATGGTGACAGCCGGGGAGTAAGGGTTGTGGAAATCGCGGGGGGGGTCCAGTTAGCCACCCGACCCCAATACAACCGATGGATAAAAAAGCACTTCGTCCTCTCTTCAAAAACGAAGCTTACCCTTCCGGCCTTGGAGACCTTGGCTATTATCGCCTACCAGCAGCCCATAACAAACCCCGAGATATCTGCCATCCGGGGGGTTGATTCTACCGGCGTTTTGAAGACCCTGTTAGAAAAGAGACTTATCAGAATTAAAGGGAGAAAAAAGGTGGTCGGTCGCCCCCTGATCTATGTGACCAGCAGGGAATTCCTGATTCATTTCGGTTTGAAGAACCTATCGGAGTTACCAACCCTGGAGGAGTTTGAGCAAATTATCACTGCCGAAGAGAAAAAGCCCTGAGGCTACTATGAGAGTTTAATTCATCCTCTGGACAACGACACCATAGAGAATTTAAAATAGCTTATAACCTAAAGGATGGATAATATGAAAAGAGAACTCATCCCCAAGCATATCCAAAAAATAATACCTTACCTCCCGGGCAAGCCCCTCTCCGAGGTAGAAAGAGAGCTTGGATTGAAAGGTGTTATCAAGTTAGCCTCCAACGAGAACCCGCTGGGACCCTCCCCTTTAGCCATAGAAGCCATAAAGAAACACATTAATGAGGTAAATTTCTATCCCGATGACGGGGAGTATTATCTTCGGCAAAAGTTGGCTTCCATATTGAATTTACCTATGGAACAAATTATCATAGGAAATGGGACAACCGAGATATTGGATGTCATCGCCCGCACATTCCTCTCCCCAGAAGATTACGCTATTATTTACGACCAGACCTTTATAATCTACCGACTGGTGGTCCAAGCAGTAAACGGAAACCTAATCACCATCCCCCTTAAAAACTACACCTACGACTTGCCCGCTATGGCGAAAGCGATAACCCCCCATACCAAACTGATTTATATCGCCAATCCTAATAACCCAACCGGGATAATGGTAACCGGGGAGGAGCTCGACCGTTTTCTGAACTACATTCCCGAGGACATCGTGGTGGCTGTGGACGAGGCTTACTACGAGTATATTGAAGATCCAGCTTATCCCGATTCCCTTAAATATGTCCGAGAGGGACGACCAGTCATCGTTCTGAGGACCTTTTCCAAAATCTATGGCTTAGCGGGACTGCGGATTGGCTACGCCATTGCCACTGAAGAGCTGATCCGATGCCTCAACAAGGTCAAATGTCCCTTCAATACCAATCATTGTGCCCAGGTGGGGGCTATGGCCGCTCTGGACGACCAAGATTTCATAAACAAGGGAAGAAAAACGAACCGAGAAGGCTACCAGTTCCTCACCGAGGAGCTCAAGAAATTGAAGGTTGAATTTATACCCTCAGTAGGAAACTTCATCCTCCTCATTCTCCGGGAAGATCCTTATAAGGTCTATCAGGAGCTCCTACGGAGGGGAGTAATAGTTAGACCTATGAAAGAGTGGAACATCCCTCAAGGGCTAAGAGTTACCATTGGCACCCCTCAACAAAACATCCGCTTCATCAAAGCCTTAAAGGAGAGTTTGGGGCAATGACGAGGAAAGAACTGGTAATCGCCATTGATGGTCCTTCCGCCTCGGGCAAAAGCACTATTGCAAAGCTGCTATCAAAGAAACTCGGCTATACCTACCTGGATACAGGAGCTATGTATCGGGCTTTGGCGTGGAAGGCGCTGCAAAGGAACATAGAGCTGAATTCTGAAGAGAAGATAAGCCAGTTGGCCAGGGAATCATCCTTCAAATTCCGCCAGAAGGGAGATGATTACCGTATTATAATCGATGAAGAGGATGTCACGGACAAGATACGCCACCCTCAAGTGAGTGAAGCAGCATCCAAGGTCTCCTCCTACCCGGGTGTACGGCAGAACCTGGTGAGAATCCAACAAGAGATAGGAGCAAAAGGAGGAGTAGTTGCCGAGGGGAGGGATGTATGCACCAGGGTCTTTACTAAAGCTGATTTTAAGTTTTATCTGGATGCCTTTCTGGTTGAAAGAGCCCATCGACGTTATCTCGAGCTTGCCGAACGGGGAATCACCACCTCTGAGAAGAAGGTCAAAGAGGACATAGAGCGGCGTGACAAGAGTGATTCGCAGCGCACCCACTCACCCCTTACCAGATGCAAAGAGTCTATTTACATTGATACTACCAACCTCACTATAAAGGAGGTCTTAAACCTTATCTTGGAGAAGATCAAATTTAGAGAAAGAGACTTTTTTATCCTTGACAATGACTAAAAATTAAGTATAATCAATACTTAAGCTAGCATTTATACTATATGTTTCTATGCCGTAAGAAGTTCACTTTATAGTAAAAAGGTAGTTTTTGGTATATTAATAAAATGAGGAGGTAACTAACCTAATGATAGACGAAGAAGCCCCAATAGAGAAACTCAAAACCGAGGAGGAGAAAAAGGGGGAGAAAGATTCTTCTGATACCCAGGGGGACGACCCCTCCCCCGAGCTCAAAGAGGATGAGCTGGAAAAACTCAGCTCCGAGCAGTTAGCCGAAATCTACCATAAAAGCTTTCGGAACTTTTCCGAAGGGGAGATTATTGAAGGAAGCGTAATTAAGGTGACCACCAGTGGGGTTCTAGTAGATATAGGATACAAGTCTGACGCCCTGGTTCCCCTTGAGGAATTCAAAGACAGCGATGGCACTATAACTGTGAAGTTTGGCGACAAAGTGACCCTCCTATTTGAATATGTAGAGAACTTGGAAGGTTATCTGGTCCTTTCCAAGGAAAAGGCAGAGAAAATGAAGGTCTGGGACCAGATCGAAAAAGCCTATTCGGAAAACAGGGTGATCACCGGAAGGGTTATCGAGCGGATAAAAGGGGGACTCACTGTAGATATCGGGGCGAGAGCCTTCCTCCCCGGTTCCCAGATTGATGTGCGGCCGGTGAGAAATCTCGACGCCTTAAAGGGCAAAGAGTTCAAGATGAAGGTCATTAAGCTCAATAAGAGGCGGGGAAACATTGTCCTCTCCAGAAAAATGGTCATCGAAGAAGAAAACCTTCAGAAGAGGGAACAGTTGCTCTCTTCCCTGAAGGAGGGTGAGATACTTAAGGGTGTGGTCAAAAACATCACCGAATACGGAGCATTTATTGACCTCGGTGGCGTCGATGGGCTCCTCCACATAACCGATATGTCCTGGGGTAGGGTCAACCATCCCTCGGAGATATTTGTAATCGACGAGAAGGTTGAGGTAGTGGTCTTAAAGTTCGACCGGGAAACCGAGAGGGTCTCCTTAGGCTACAAGCAGAAAACCCCTGACCCCTGGCTCAAGGCAGAGGAGAAATACCCTGTTGGCTCCAGGGTGCGGGGGAAAGTGGTGAGCCTCACCGACTACGGCGCTTTCATCGAGCTGGAGGAAGGAATCGAGGGGCTGATCCATATCTCCGAGATGTCCTGGAACAAAAGGATAAAACATCCTTCCCGAATAGTATCAATAGGAGACACTGTGGAAGCAGTTGTGCTCCACATCGACCAATCGCTACGCCGGATATCCCTGGGGCTTAAACAGACCGAGCCTAACCCCTGGAAATTGATTGAAGAGAAATATAGTATTGGGTCGGTAATAAAAGGGAGGATTAGGAACCTCACCGATTTTGGGGCTTTTGTAGAAGTAGAAGAAGGGATAGATGGGTTAATCCATATTTCCGATATGTCGTGGACTAAACGGATAAAGCACCCTTCCGAGATACTGAAGAGAGGGGATTTAGTTGAGGCAGTAATCCTGAACATAGATCCAGAAAAGCAAAGGCTATCGCTGGGGTTGAAGCAGATGACCCCCAATGTTTGGGAAGAGTTCTTCAAGAAACACCAGGTGGGAGATGTGGTGACGGGCAAGATTGTTAGCATAACCAATTTCGGAGCTTTTGTCGAACTGACTCCTGGAGTTGAAGGATTGGTCCATATCTCCGAATTAGAAAAAGATCGCCTCACCGACCCCAAGCAGAAATACCAAGTGGGGGAAACCTTGACCCTGAAGATAGTTAAGCTCGACCCTCGGGAGAGGAAGATTGGGCTGAGCTTGACCGCTTACCTTACCGATAAGGAGAGAGTTGAGCCCGAGAAAAACGCGGCAGAAAGGGGGAGTGTGATTATCGGCGACGTCTTAGACAAAAAGACCCTTAGCCAGCTTCAAAAGTCTAAAAGAAAACTCCGGAAGCCTGATTCATCATCAGCAGAAGACTAAGCGCCCCCCTCCTCTTTTCAACCCCTTAAGACAAGGGGGCTAAAGCCACAAGCAGTCAGAGGGGAAGGAGAGTGACTTATTTTTATGCCATATATCCTAAAAGGAGTAAAGAGAGATGACCAAAGCGGAATTGTTTGCTGAGGTAGCTAAGGCTGCCGACTTGCCGAAGAAAGATTCCGAAATTATAGTTAACACCGTCCTTAAAAGCATCGTCGATGCCCTGCACCGTGGTGAAAAGATCGAACTTCGAGGATTTGGCAGCTTCCGGCTACGTAACAGGAGAGCAAGAACAGGGCGAAACCCCAAAACCGGGGAAAAGGTGCAGGTGCCCGCAAAGCGGATTCCCTATTTCAAGCCGGGCAGAGAACTGAAGGAACTTATCAACCAATAGTAGTGGAAGCCTTCTGCCCTGGTGATGGGGTCATTTTCAAAATGAAAAGCCTCTGGTCCCCTTGGAGATATGCCTATGTAGCTTCTGACAAATCGGGCGGAGGTTGCATCTTTTGCCAGGCTCTATCGCTAAACAGTGACGAAGAGGGACTTATACTTTACCGCGGGAAGCAGAACTTCATCATTCTAAACGCCTTTCCA
>Ga0209979_1004116_pt1 | contig 12239 bp, 16 predicted proteins | sample AnhtaG_FD_183114 | JGI IMG/M metagenome (GOLD analysis project Ga0209979, IMG submission 183114) | Deep subsurface microbial communities from Anholt, Denmark to uncover new lineages of life (NeLLi) - Anholt_01485 metaG (SPAdes) (version 2) | ecosystem: Environmental > Aquatic > Marine > Oceanic...
TTTGAGTTTTGAACTAACGACTATTCACTACCGACTAATTTTTTTCCTCCCCCTCGAGGGGGAGGATTAAGGTGGGGGTGTAGTAAATGAAAAAGGAAATCAACGGAAAGACCAAAATAATCGGGGTAATCGGCAAAAATATCGAAAATAGTCTTTCCCCACTTATCCATAATCAAATAATACTTAAATATTCTTTAAACTTTTGCTATATACCCTTTAAAGTAGCAGAAAACGATTTAGGCAAAGCTATCCAAGGCATAAAAGCCCTGAATATAAAAGGCGTAAACATTACTTTCCCTTATAAAGAGAAGGTAATTGAATTTTTAGATGAACTGGAAGAATCTGCTCGGAGAATCGGAGCAGTAAATACTATTGTCAATAATAAAGGAATTCTCACCGGTTATAATACCGATGTATTTGGATTTAAAAAAAGCCTTCAGGAAGATGGAAAATTTGATATAAAAAAGAAAAAAACAGTTATTTTTGGAGCAGGAGGAGCTGCTCGTGGGGTAATTTATGCTCTTTTAGAGGAAGGAATAGAAGAGATATATATCTTTAATCGAACTTTAGAAAAAGCCAAAAAGATTAAACAGGATTTTTCTTCCTTCTTTCCCAGGAGCTGTATTAACGCATTTTCCTTAGAGGAAGAGAATTTAAAAGATAAAATAGAAAGGGCTCATCTTATAATTAATACTACTTCTTTAGGAATGCCCTCTAAAATCGATAATACTCCTTTGTCTGATGAAAAATTGTTTCATTCTGATCTTTTAGTCTATGACCTTATCTATCGCCCCACTAAGACTCTTTTTCTAAGGCAAGCTGAGATGGCGGGGGCAAAGATAATTAATGGCTTACCGATGTTAGTTTATCAGGGCATAGAGAGTTTCTATCTCTGGACTGGCTTTAAACCAGAAGGGAAAGAAATATTAGAAATAATTGAACGAAATGCTTAGATTGCTTAGAAATTGAAAAGAAAGGAGAAAGAGGATAAATGCTAAGATTTCTTGATGCAGGAGAATCTCATGGAAAATGTTTAATAGGAATAATAGAAGGATTCCCAGCTGGTCTTTCCTTAAATGAAGAAAAGATCAATCTTAACCTGAAGAGACGTCAAGGGGGTTATGGTAGAGGAGAGAGGATGAAGATTGAACAGGATCAAGTCGAGATATTATCTGGATTGGTAGAAGGGAAGACTATAGGAAGCCCACTTGGCTTAATGATAAAAAATAAAGACTGGGAGGATTGGCAAGAAAAGGAATATCCTTCCCTGACTATCCCCCGACCAGGGCATGCCGATTTTGCTGGAGCAATAAAATATGGATTTAAAGATGTAAGGAAAGTTTTAGAAAGAGCCAGTGCTCGACGGACTGCCATGAGGGTAGCTATCGGCTCGGTTGCAAGCTCCCTTTTAGAAGAATTCAATATAGAAATTTATAGTTATGTATTAAGGATTGGTCAGGTTAAAGCAAAGAGGATTGCTTCTTTTAATCGAGAAGTTAAAGAGGAAATTAATAAATCCCCTGTATATTGTGTAGACGGAATTGCATCAATTGGAATGTGCAGAGAAATTGATCGAGCTCGGGAGAAAGGAGATACTTTAGGCGGGGTATTTGAGGTGGTAATTTCCGGTGTTCCTATCGGTTTAGGAAGTTATGTTCAGTGGGATAGGCGTCTGGATACTCGATTGGCTTCAGCTTTTATGAGTATACCAGGGGCAAAGGCAGTAGAAATAGGCGAAGGAATAGAGGTCTCGGAGAAAAAAGGTTCAGATGTCCATGATGAAATTTTTATTCAAGATAAGCCAAATAATAATTCTTCTCGATATTACCGAAAAACTAATCGGGCTGGTGGCATAGAAGGTGGAGTTACCAATGGAGAAAAGGTGGTAATTAGAGCATACCTTAAACCCATACCTACCCTAATTAATCCTCTTCATTCTATTGATTTTGCCACTAAAAAGGAGACAAAAGCAATCTACCAAAGATCTGACATATGTGTAATTCCTGCTGCCAGTGTAGTAGGAGAGACGGTAGCCGCCTGGGAGATAGCAGTTGCTTTTCTGGAAAAGTTTGGCGGGGATTCATTAGTCGAAATTAAAGAAAATTATGAAAATTATAAGGAGTTACTCCGGAAGAAATGAGAAAAAATATTGTTATTACCGGATTTATGGGGACTGGTAAGAGTGTGGTAGCAAAAGAATTAGCTCGAAAATTAAAAATGCAATTTATAGATATGGACCGGATAATCGAAGAACACCAGGGAACGAGCATAGCAGATATTTTTACCAGATACGGGGAAAAGTATTTTCGAGCACAAGAGAATAAATTAGTAAAAGAATTATCTCAGAAAGAAAATATGGTAATTGCGACCGGCGGGGGAACTCTGCTTTCTTTGGATAATACCAGGATACTAAGCCAGAGAGAACAAATAATCTGTCTTTATGCTGATTCCCAGACTATCTATAATCGGGTAAAAAGAAAGAATAATCGACCCCTTTTAAAAGGGAAAAACGTCTTAAGTGAGATTAATCGCCTTTTAGAAGAAAGAAAGAAAATATATGATAATATCAAGTGGAAGATTGATACCACTAATCTTACAACTCGGGAAGTCGTGGATAAGATAATAAATCTTTTAAAGTTAGAGAGGTGAGTAAGTGAAGATGGAAGAGATTACAGTAAAAATTACGGAAGATAAAGAATATAAGATTTGCATCGAAAAGGGAATTCTTAATAATTTAAGCGAGCATTTATCTAAGGCAATAGAGAATAAGAGGGTTATTATAATTACCAATTCTTTGGTAAACAGCCTGTACGGAGCTAAACTTTTATCCGCTTTGAGAAAGGATGGGTTTAACTCTGATTTAATAGAAGTGCCCGATGGCGAGAAATATAAAACCCTATCTACGGCAAAATATCTCTATGATGAATTATTGAAAAGGAAAGCAGACCGAACTACTACCCTTATAGCTTTAGGTGGAGGAGTTATAGGAGATTTAACCGGATTTGTAGCTGCTACCTATATGAGAGGCCTGCCTTTGGTACATATTCCCACCACTCTTTTGGCTCAAGTAGATAGCAGTATCGGGGGGAAAGTGGCGGTTGATCATCCTTTAGCTAAAAATATAATCGGGAGCTTCTATCAGCCAAAGGCAGTTTACACCGACCCTGAGGTTCTGCAGACTTTATCAGATAAAGATATAAAAAATGGAATGATAGAGGCTATAAAAATAGCAGTTATCAAATCTCCGGTTTTCTTTAAATGGTTAGAAAAAAATATTGATCAATTATTAAAAAAACATAAAGACCTACTATGTGAAGTTGTCAAAGAAGCTGTTCCTTTAAAAGCGGACATAGTTTTGAAAGATCCCTGGGAAAGCGGACTACGTAAAATACTAAACTTTGGCCATAGTATTGGCCATGCCCTGGAAGTAAGGGCAGGATATCAGGATTTAAATCATGGGGAAGCAGTGGCCTTAGGTATGTTAATCGAAACTAAAATAGCTCGCAATAGAGGGATGTGTTCAGAAGAGTTTGAGGAAAAAATTAAACGAATATTGTCATTCCCGCCCTCTTCTTTGTCGTCCCCACCTTCTTCTCTGTCATTTCCGCGAAAGCGGGAATCTATATTTAAATACATTAAAAATATAAACTACAACCAGTTCTGGGAAACCCTTACCTTAGACAAGAAGAATTCTCAAGGTAAAGTAATATTTATTTTACCAGAAGCTATGGGCAAAGTTAGTTTAATTAAAGATATAACTAAAAAAGAAACAATAAAAGCTTTAGAAGAATTTAAAAAGGAGTGGGGATTATGTTAAAGATAGGAATAATCAATGGACCAAATTTGAATATGCTGGGAAAAAGAGATCAGAAAATTTACGGAAATTTAACCCTTGAGGAAATAAACCGTAAAATAAAATCTTTTGCCGAGAAGGAAGGTATTGAACTAATCATAATGCAGTCCAATTTCGAGGGGGAGATTATTAAATTTATTCAGCAGAACGCTTCAAGGCTAAATGGTTTAGTTATCAATCCAGCGGCTTATACTCATTACAGTTATGTTATTGCCGATGCCCTAAGAGACTGTTCTATCCCGGTAGTTGAAGTTCATCTTTCTAATATATTTTCCCGAGAAGATTTTCGGGGGAAATCAGTAACTGCTTCTGCGTGTATAGGCCAGATTGCCGGGTTTGGTTACCAGAGTTATATTCTCGCTATCCATGCTCTTCAAGATTTTTTGAAAAAAGGAAGTAGTGAAATAAATAAATAGATTGATCAACTAATATATTTGTTATTCCCTCGAAAGAGGGAATATATTCCCTGCTTTGTCATTGCAAGGAGCGGAGCAAGCCTGCCCCAGCGAAAGCAGGGGAAGCAATCTCTATATCAAATGTAGGGGCTCGATTCATCAAGCCCGCATATTCTCTCTGTCATTCCTGTTTTCTCCTCTCCTCCCGGAGGGAGAGGGTCAGGGTGAGGGGGATTTGTTGAAAATCGGACAATTGCTAAATCGTTAATTACTTATTACTTATTACGCAATTAACCAGCAGGTTGATTGCCAGAAAGGAGAAAAACAAAATGGAAGAGGAAAGCGACTTTAAAAAAATAACTATCATTGGTGTAGGTCTAATCGGCGGCTCATTTGGATTAGCTTTAAAGAAAAAGAAACCAAGTTTTAAAATTGTTGGGGTAGACAAACAAAAAGTAATAGAAAAAGCAATTACTCGTGAGGCTATTGATGAAGGAACAGTTAATCTTGAAGAAGGAATAAAAGAAGCAGATGTAGTAATTTTAGCTACTCCAGTAAAAACAATTTTAGATTTATTACCCCAAATTAATCCTTTTCTTAAAAAAGAATGTCTGGTAACTGATACCGGTAGCACTAAAAAGCAGATTGTAAAAAGAGCAAATAAAGTGTTATCCAAAGATATCCATTTTATTGGCGGTCACCCTATGGCAGGTTCAGAAAAATATGGCATAGATTCGGCAGATCCCCATCTCTTTCAGGATAAAACTTATATCCTAACTCCTACCAATAAAAGTAATTTAATGGCTATGGAAAAAATATTTTCATTAATTAAGATGATAGATGCGAATATGCTGATATTAGATCCTCTCGATCACGACAGAATTGTTGGTGCAGTAAGTCATTTACCACAAATTATGGCAATTTCCCTGACCAACATGATAGGCGAATTAGCTCAACGAGAAAATAACAATAACTATTTTAAAGCCGTGGGAGAAGGATTTAAAGATATGACTCGAATTGCATTAAGCCCCCGTAAAATCTGGGAAGATATCTGTGATACCAATAAAGGGACCATCCTTGAGATGATTCAGAAATTCAAACAATACCTTAACTTAATAGAAGATAAGCTAATTAATGATCCCGAAGGCCTAAAAGAAGAATTCCAAAAAGCTCAAATGTTAAGAAAAAAGTGTTTTGGAAATTTATCTGCCAGGAGAATTAGAATTTATACGGGAGCAAAAAAGCAGGGAAGAAGGAATTAAACTTGATTTGAAGATTATCGAAAATTTGAATGATATCTTAGAAAAATTAGGAAGCAATTTAAGACTTACATATGAGTAGGAGCGTAATTTATGAAATGGATTATTAGAGTAAATATGCGAGACGAAAAAATAGAAAAGGTTAAGGTTACTGAAGAAGAAAAGCATTGGGGTGGTCGGTTATTGATTTCAAAGTTACTCCTCAGAGAAGTTCCTCCAACCTGTAAACCAATTGGGCGTTATAATAAATTAATATTTTTCTTAAATTTAATTGCAGATACATCTATAGCTACAACAAGTAAACTTCAATTCTTTATTTCTCTTTTAAAAGGGAGATATGGATGGCAGTTGAATTTGGAAGAAATCAGAAAAATTGTGGAAGATGTTTTGGAAACTGAAAAAAAGTTTAATAAAAAAGCTGGTGTTTCTGAAGAATTTTATTCTTTTCCTGAATTTATGAGAGAAGAGCCTTTACCTCCGAATAATACAGTATTTGATATATCTTGTAAAGAAATGCAAAGGATATGGAATATTAAACTCCCAATAAATGAGTTTTAAAAATATAGTTTAAATAAAAAAGGAGGATCTTAATATGTTACTAAAAAATCTTGTTGCTATAATTACCGGTGCAGGAAAAGGTTTGGGGAGAAGCATAGCAGAACAATTTTTTAAAGAAGGTGCTTTGTTAGCTTTATTTGATGTTAAATACGATTTAGTAGAAAGTGTTTCAAAAAAATTAGATTCTTCGGGAAAAAGGATTATTGCAGTTAGAGCTGATGTTACTGATGAAATGATGATAAAAAACGCTATTTTAAAGGTTTTGAATAAATTTAAGAAAATCGATATTTTAGTAAATAACGCAGGAATTTCTTTACATAAACCTATAAAAGAAATGACGGTAGAAGATTTTGAAAGAGTAATTAATGTCAATTTAACCGGGACATTTATCTGTAGTAAAATTGTAACTCCTTATATGAAAAAGCAAAACAAAGGTAAAATTATTAATATTGCTTCATTGGGAGGTAGAACAGGTCGACCAGGTGTAGGAGTTAATTATGCTGCTTCGAAGGCAGGGATAATTGGTTTAACACAGACACTAGCTCGTGAACTTGGTCCTAGTGGAATTTATGTTAATTCTATTTGTCCGGGCCCAATATTAACTGAACAGACAAAACAATACTCAAAAGAAGTATTTGCAAGATGGAATGTTGGGCGTGCAATAAATAAAGATGGTTTGCCAAAGGATGTTGCTGATGCTGCAGTTTTTCTTGCATCAGATAGATCAGATTGGATTACTGGTATTACACTAGATGTAAATGGTGGTATCTTAATGAAATAATTAAAAATAGGGGTGGTATTTATCATGTCAAAAGTTAAGGCAATTCATATTGCAGATAGTAAAGAAATAAAGCAAGATCCTCCTAGAACTTCATGGATATTAATTTCGGAAAAAACAGTTGGTTTAAAGAATATTGCTATGGGTGTTAATGAAACTTATCCAGGTAGCATGGAACAAGAACATATGCATAACACCGAAGAGGAAGTCAAGTGCAGCAATTATTATTTTTTTAGATGTACTTAAGGTCATGGGAATTGGATTGAAGGATAAAGCCCATGGAGGTGAATTCGAAACTGTATTTAGACATGGTGATGAGGTAGAAAATTCTATTTGTTTAGCTCTATTTCCAGAATTTATACAAATGGAAAATGCAGTAGATACAAAAACTTGGGGATTCTTACCAGAAGGACATATAGATAAAGGCGGTGATATTTACAATTATCCAATTCCCGGCCAAAGTCACATTGGCGGCAGTGGCATTGAATGTATTATTTATCCAGAAGGAGTTTTAGGTAGACCATCTCTTGCTAAAGCGGAAAAAGCATATAAAGCAATAGAAACATATTTAGATTATGTAGTTAAATTGCATGATGATATCTTAGAGAAATTTCCTCCAGGTATCTTGCCAGATGCTAAATATATAACACAGAGAGATAAAGAAGAAATAGATAAGCTATTAAAAGGACCGTCAGATGATGGAAAACATATTTATACAATTGCCTGGCCGCCATAATTTTAAAAATATATTTTAATCTCTGCAGATCGATGATTGAAAGTGCTTTGGAAAAAAATTACAATCTAGAGGAGGTGATTGATGTTAATAAAATAGTATTGTAGAAATGTAAATAAGGAATAAAATTAAAAATTTAAATGGAGGTATAATAGTAATGTTTAGTAAAAAAGCTATCTTGTTGGTAATTGTAATATTAGTAGTGTTCAGTTGTTTTGTGTTTTCTTTTTCTTATGCAGCGGATAAACCCATAGTATTAAAACTTGCTCATGCAGATGCTCTAGATATTTTTACTTCTAGAAAACATGCACAGAGTATGATATTTCGAAATCTGGTAAATGCGAGAAGTGGTGGAAGAATAGAAGTACAAATTTTTGGAGGAGGTGCTCTTGGTGGCGAGCGTGAATATGTTGAATCTGTTATGGCAGGAACAGTTCAGGCTGGGATTGCTTCAGGAGTAATGGGAGGATTCTTCCCTGAAGCTATGGTAACTGATATTCCATATTTATTTCCTTCAGCTTCGATTGCATGGAAAGTATTAGATGGACCATTTGGACAAAAACTTTCTAAAATGTTATTAGAAAAAACAGGTCTTAGAAACCTGGTATTTGCTGAAGTAGGATTTAGAAATTTCACAAATAGTAAAAGACCAATACGTACTCCTGCGGATATGAAAGGTTTAAAAATTAGAGTACAAGAGAATCCTCTTTTTGTGACTATGGTAAAGGCATTGGGCGGGAGCCCCACACCTATTGCTTGGACTGAATGCTATACTGCCTTACAAAATAAAGTTGTAGATGGAGAAGAAAATCCCATATCCACTATTGTTTTTGCTAATTTTCAGGAAGTACAACAATATCTTACCCTTGATGGTCATGTTTATGGTGTAGATTGGTTTGTAATCAATAATAAATTTTTTAAGAGCTTACCTGAAGACTTACAATATATTATTTTAGATTGTGCAAAAATCTCTTCAGGAGTTGGTCGTGGTCTCCAACAACTTAATTCTTCTGTGGTAGGTTTGCAAACATTGATTGACGCTGGTATGGAAATATATGCACCAACCGAAGAAGAAATGAATCTTTTCAAGAACGCTTGTCAAGGACCTGTGATTGAATGGCTAAAGACTAAATTTGATATAGAATTAATTAATGAAATGTTGGAAGCTGTTGATAAAGCTGTTGCTGAACAAAAAGCTGCTATACAATAGTAATGTGGGGAGAAATGAGCTAAAGTAAAGTTAAATTATACTAGCCTGAAAGGTAGATGCCCTACGATTATAATCGTAGGGCATCTGTTTACAGAATAAGAAAGGAAATTAAAATTATTTTGTTAGGAAAAATATATAAATTTGTTGAGAAAACCGAAGAAATAATAATAATAATTTTATTAGGCGCTATGGTTATTAATGTGACATTAGGTGTTTTTTGTCGTTATGTTTTAAATTCTTCTTTATCCTGGACTGAAGAGTTAGCTCGTTATTTTATGGTATGGTTTGCTTTTATTGGTATGGCTTTAGCTTTTAAAGATGAAAGCCATATAAATGTATCTTTTATTGTTTCTAAATTTCCTTTATATTTTCGTCATATTATTAAATTAATTGTATATGCTCTGATTTTATTTTTTTTAACAACTCTTTTTGTCCAATCCATTAGTTTATTAAAAATTGTAAGTATTCAAAATTCACCTTCTATGCAGTTACCTATGATATATCCATATTTTTCTGTAACTGTTGGAGCGGTATTAATGATGATTGAGGTTATTAAATTAATATATTTTTTTTTAAAAGATATTAAGAAATAAATTTTATATTTTGTAAAAAATATTAAAAGAAATATGTAATATTTAAATATTTTTAGATTAACTGATAGCTTTAATAAAAAAATATTATGTCCATATATTTTAAATAGAAAGAAAGGTAAATAGAAAGAAAATGGAGATAGGAATTTTAGTTTTTATAATTAGTTTAATTATTGGAGTACCTATTGCGTTTTGTCTTGGATTATCTGCTTTAATATCCTTAATATTTATGAAAGATATACCTCTTGTAATTATTGCTCAAAAAATGTTTACCGGTCTAGATGTTTTTCCTTTTATGGCTGTCCCCTTTTTTATATTAGCGGGAGATTTAATGAATCAATCTGGAATAACCAAGAGATTAGTGGATTTTTCAGATATTTTAGTAGGACATATAAAGGGTGGTTTAGCTAACATTAATATTGTTTCAAGTATGTTTTTTGCTGGCATAACTGGTTCAGCAGTGGCTGATGCTTCGGCAATTGGAGCGATGATGATACCGGCTATGAAAGAAAAAGGATTTGACATAGATTTTAGTGCAGCAGTAACTGCGTCAGCTTCTGTTATTGGACCTATTATTCCACCTAGTATACCAATGGTAATTTTTGCTTTATTGAGCGGTTCATCTGTAGGGGCATTATTTTTAGCAGGAGTATTTCCAGGAATATTGTTAGCAATGTTTTTAATGATTGTTTCTTATGTCTTTTCGAGTAAAAGGAATTATCCCCGAAGAGTTAAAAAAGTCCAAATTAAAGAATTTTTAATAATATGCTTAAATGCAATAATTCCATTAATTATGCCCATCATTATTTTGGGGGGAATTCTGTTAGGGATATTTACAGCTACAGAAGCATCTTCTGTAGCTGTGGTTTACTCATTGATAATTGGTTTTTTGGTATACCGTAATTTAAAATTAATTGATTTGAAAAAGATATTTATTTCTACAGCAAAGACTACTGGCATGGTCTTTTTAGTAATTGCTTGTGCAAATATGTTTAATTGGATAATATCTATTGAACGCATACCACAGTTAGTAGAAGCATTTTTTATTGCTTATATCGGTAATCGATTTTTATTCTTATTAGTCATGAATATTATGTTTTTAATTTTGGGATGTTTTATGGAAGGTACTGCTGCAATGATTATTACTGTACCCATTTTTTTACCAATTTCAGAAGCATTTGGAGTAAATCCAATAATGTTTGGGGCTATTGTGGTATTGAACTTAATGATAGGCCTCATTACTCCTCCTGTTGGCTTATGTTTGTATGTAGCTTGCGGAATTTCCAATATTTCATTAGAAAGAATTTCTAAAGCAATTGTACCTTTTTTGATAGCTGAGATTATAGTGCTTCTTATAGTAACATATTGTCCGCCCGTAACATTATGGTTACCTAAAATTGCTGGTTATTTGTAATTAGCATTTATTTTATTTTTATAAGGGAGAGTGATTTAAATTATGAAAGCACTAGTTAAATATAATGAAAAAGTTGGTTCTTTTGAGGCAAGAGAGGTAGATATTCCAAAGCTTGAAAAGGAAGAAGTTTTAGTTATAGGTCTCGATCGAGATAAAAAAAGTTTGAAATAGCTAGAAAGTTAGGAGCTGATTTTATAATAAATGGGAGCGAAGAAGATCCAATTGAGAACATAAAAAACTTAACCAAAGGTTAAGGTGTAGATATTGCAATAGAGACCGCTAATTCTCCCCAGTGTTTTACTATGGCTATTAATTTGGCTAGTACGAGAGGTCGTATATCTCTTTAGCCTTTACCAAAAAGCTAAAATTGCACCTATAAATTTGCTTAGAAAAGGAATAACTATTTATGGAGATGTAGCAATTTTAACCAAACATTTTATTCGAGCTTTACATTGGGTAGAATATCAAAAGGTATTAGCTGAATCTATCATCACTAAGAGTTTTGCATTAAAACAAGCTCATGAGGTTATTAAGATATTTAAAGAAGGAAAAGAGGGTGCAATAATTTTTGAAAATTAATTTTTCTTACCTATTAAAAGAACAATAATATATTTTTTAAGATAAGAACTATTGTTTTGGAGTAAATATAATCTAAAATTTTATAAATGTTTTTAAAGCTATAAAAATTTCCTTATCTATATCTTCCCCTTTTTATTTTTAATATTCTTTCTACATGTACGCGATTATATCCAGCGAGAGCAGTAAATCCATTTAAGAAAATGGTCTTTCATTTTTAAATGACCTTTATCCTTAAATATAGAGAAGATTAGGTAATAACTAAAGTAATTTAAGGCACTTTTTGATAAGAGAGATATTCATTCATTGAGAATTTACCCCATTTATGCTATAATTTAACCGGAATATGAGGAAAAATTATGAGCGTTACCAATAAAGATGAAGTAAAAAATGTAGCTGTAAATAGAAAAGCAAGACATGATTATCATATATTAGATACTTACGAGGTAGGGCTGGTTCTAAAAGGGACAGAGGTAAAATCTTTAAGGAAAGGAAAAGTTAGCTTACGGGAAAGTTTCGCTCAATTTGAAAATAACGAACTTTATATAATGAATATGCATATTTCTCCTTACGCCTTTGGTAACATATTCAATGTTGACCCCAAAAGGAAGCGCAAATTACTCTTACATAAACGGGAAATTGGCCGTTTAAAGGGGCAAGTTGAGGAGAAAGGTTTAACCCTGGTGCCTTTGCGAATTTATTTTAAAAGAGGTCATGCCAAGATTGAATTGGCTTTGGCTAAAGGAAAAAGATTATACGATAAACGACAAGCATTAGCTGAAAAAGATGCCCAAAGAGAAGTAGAAAGAGAATTAAAGAATAAAGAATGGGGGCGATAGGTTTCGACAGGGATAAGAGAGGTAAGAACAGCGA
>Ga0209979_1004117_pt1 | contig 12238 bp, 13 predicted proteins | sample AnhtaG_FD_183114 | JGI IMG/M metagenome (GOLD analysis project Ga0209979, IMG submission 183114) | Deep subsurface microbial communities from Anholt, Denmark to uncover new lineages of life (NeLLi) - Anholt_01485 metaG (SPAdes) (version 2) | ecosystem: Environmental > Aquatic > Marine > Oceanic...
CCGAAAGCAAATCAATGAGGCCCGCAAGAAGGGCGAGAGAGTATAACCCGGGATTGAGGAGCTTTGTTAATGCCTGATAAACGAACTCACAGAGGGCCACATCCGGCGGATGAAAAGTTGTTTGCCGCTGGCGCAATTTCCAATTTACAATCGGCGATTGTCGATTTTTCACTTTTGCTGACGAGGGGTTATGCGGAAAAAAGTGCACTAAAATTAGTCGGTGACAGGTTCTCGCTTACGGAAAGACAAAGATTGGCCATTATGCGCAGCGCCTGCTCCGACCAACAGCTCGCCTCTCGGAGCCAACGTTGCGTCTTGCTGGAAGATCTGGTGGGCCAATCCATTGCCATTGACGGTTACAATGTATTGATAACCGTTGAGGCGGCGATGAGCGGCGGTGTGATTTTTAAGGGACGCGACGGCTGTTTCCGGGATTTGGCAAGCGTACACGGAACGTATCGCAAAGTTACCGAAACAATACCGGCTGTGGAGCTTATAGGCGATTTCTTAGGAGAGGTCGGCGCAGGCAAAGCCCTGTGGCTGCTGGATAGCCCGGTATCCAACAGCGGCCGATTGAAAACGCTAATTGGTGAGTTGGCCCGCAAAAACAATTGGAACTGGGAGATTAAACTTTCGCTAAGCCCCGATGCCGAACTGAAAAAAACCGACCAAATTGTAGCCAGCAGTGACAGTGTTGTGCTTGATAGCTGTAAGAGATGGACCAACCTCGCCGCCGAAATCATCACGCAGAAACTCCCCTCCACAACCGTGATAGACCTCGCCCCCAACGCCACGTAGACTTTTAATTCATTGTCCTCTCGCCAAGCCGCCCTGAACGCTAAGTCGCTGGAACGCAATCCGCTTACTTGTTCGGATAAGGCGCTCTCCAGAATCCCGTACCACTCCTCCTATCATGCCGAACGTTCAGCTTAATCGGCTGGCTTGGGCGCGCGAGCGCAAAAGCCAGTCCGAGTTGAAACTGTTGTTAGATCGACCTTCTTCCATTCTACCTTCAGGGTGTCGGCGATCCGCTGGTGTTCGCTGGGCAAATTACGCTCTGTTACAAGGAGCGCCCGAGCTTGAGGGATTGCACCTATCACACGTTTTTCTGCACGGAGTAGTTCACGATATTTGACGCATTGATAGATACCACGCAACAAATCATCATTATTGGCATTTGAGGCTTTTACTTCAACAGCCACGTCCCAGGGACCGTGCTGGAAAAGGACGTCGATTTTGTCAGCAGACGGCAATATGTATTCCCGCTGTCCCTTTTGTGTTTTACGTGGCAGGTCCACAACCCACGGATTATTAGCTACGAATTGTTTGAGTTTTTTGTGGGCCTCGCTCTCAGCCTCGCCACTCCACTTATATTTACGCTTTGGTTTCGCATTTATTGAAGGCTGTTGTAGCTCGGGAGGTTCAGACAAACCATAACACTGAAGCAGGTCTCGCCAACCTGAGTAATTGAAAACGTCTTTGTGGATTTCTTCAACAATGGATTGATGCTGGTGCTTGGTGAGCCGCCTCTTAGATCCTGTCTGACGAAGATATGTCTTGAGAAAGTAATCCACCCCCTTTCCAGGCAGGCCTGTTTGTTCGTTAATGACTATGGCGTTTATCGGAGGGATTGGTTTTTGCCATACCTCTTCAGTCTTCTCGATGGCGTAACCGATCGCCCCGGCGGGATGTCGGTAGGCCACTGGCATTACATAGTGACTCCACTTGCGCTGCATAGATTCCTTGCTCAATTCACCATAGGTGACGGGTCGACATGCCTCTGCATAGGAAACAAGCAGTGGCAACAGTTTTCTTGCAATACTGGGGGCCCATGTTACGCCTTGCAGAGTTTCAGGAAGTGGCATCGGTTTTACCTCGTAGATCTAACTATGTATTATATGGTTTCCATCTAAAACCCATTTATCCATGGGTTATCAGCCTAATCTTCTCGTCTCTCTGTGGAGCAACTGTCTGCATAGCGTGTACGCTCCTCAGATTGTCTGTCTCGTGCACTTCCAACATCTATGTCTCCTTCGATAACAGCAAAGATAATAGCATGACACGTAGGGCAAGTCAATAGGGCCAGCGGGGCTGAAACTTGAGCCGGTCCGTCCTGCATACCGTTGCTCCACGGCTCTTTGTCAACCAGCCACGCGGGTTAGTTTATAGACCCGTCCCAGTTTTGAAGCCGCTTTGAGATCACCCCGTTTTAAGGCCTCTCGAACATCGTCGAGTCTATAAGCGTCCTCCAAAGAAAGATAGGGAGACCATCCTTCGTCGGCGTAAATCAATTCGACATCAACCTTCGCCACATAGTTGCCCTCATGCACGATCTTTGTATAGCGCCTGGTACTCATTGCTTTCTCCTTATGAAATCCGGCTCCCACCGCTGTGGGTCCGGTCTGTATGCGGTGACGAGAACTGCCGGAGATGACTTGCCTTTCGGGATACCCCAGACGACATGTATCGGTTCTCCTGTCCGATCCTTCTGAAGGACAAGGACACAGGGCCCTTTTGGATAGTCGGGATAGTCCTCAACTACGACAGCATCGGCGATGGACCCCAGAGCGTCTCTTACGTAGAGCCTGTCTGCCGCGATCTCATCGTAGCCATGATCCGATACTTTGACGTCGCCCTTCTGAATTAGGCTGATGATATGGTGAAACGTCTCACTCATAGTATCGCTATTCCAGAATTACCATGATTGTGTGTCTTGAGCATTCTCAGCAATCGGTTTTCCTTCACTACAATAGAAATCATAGCATGGTACGTCGGGCAGGTCAATAGGTTAGGCGAAAAAAGGCGGTGGCTCGTCTTTCGTTGCTCGCCTGACACGACTTCTTTGTCTCTGCCAGTTAATCGGATAATGCCGTCATTCGACTTTGGGTAAAGCAATTGGAATTCATAGAGGCCCTTTGTGAGTGGATGACCACCCAAGCAGAGCGCGTAGTTTTTGGCCGGGATTGAATTTGAAGGCACAGCCATCACGTCTTCTATCCAAATAGAAGCCACCAAACCCAGGCAGCGTTATTCCTTTTCCACCTCGGAAAGCATCGTACATAGTATCGAGCACAGCATCGACCCAAGCTTGAGCTGTTGTCTCGTTAGCCTTCATACGCTTCGCAACCCGTCTTACAAACTCGTCCTTATTGATACGTTTAGCCATAGTTATCGCTTCTCCATAAATATCCCGCCCATCTCATTTCCAAATATCTCTCCATTTCGTTCAGCATGACCGAAAGACCGGTCAGTTCGAGTCAATCAGTTCCCGAATCATATCGAGCTTTATCTGCTCAAGAGAGTCGCAGACTAAATCAGCTTCGCAAAGGTTTTCTGCGTTTGTTGAATTTGTTACAGCGATACATTTGGCACCGGCGGCCTTAGCTGCTTGCACGCCGTTGGGAGCATCCTCTATTACAACACAATTTGCCGGTTCAATGCCCATACGCTCGGCGGCGAGCAGAAAAAGCTCCGGGTCGGGCTTTTTATTTTTGACGTGGTCGCCGTTTATGTAAACCATCTTCCGGTACGGAACTTTCGCAGCTTCCAAAACAGCGCGGGATTTCTCAAGCGTGCCGGACGTTGCGATGGCCAGGCGAAAGTTCTTCTCTTTCATTGCCTTGTCCATCAATTCCAATACGCCGGGGAAGGGTGGTAATGGCTCTTGGCTCAGAATCTTAAGGAAGTATTCCTGACGTACCTGCGTTGCTTTTTTGATTTGTTCTTCTGTCAGTTCCAGGCTGTGGACTCTGGCGCCGGCTTTGATGTATTCCTCAGCCCCTCGGCCAAGACCCGCTTCGAAATCCTTTCGCACAACACCCTCGACGCCGAGCAGGTCGGCAAAGACCTTGATGGAAGCCCTTGCGTTGACCGCTTCAGTGTCGGCAATTACGCCGTCAACGTCAAATATTAAGCCGTATAATTTGCTCATATTAAAATCAAAAACCAGAAATCACACGAAATGTCATTGCGAGGGTTGAGATTGCCACAGTCGCCTGCGGCTCCTTCGCAATGACATTGTTGGTCCATTTTCTTTTGCGTACTTCCTGAGAATCAGCTCAGGTGCTCGCAATGACGTCTACATTTTGCATTTTAATGTGTCATTTTGATTTTTACATTTTAATTTCTGATATTTTTTGCCACGTTTTTATCTGCTGCGCATTTATAATGGTGATGATAGTTGGGACCTGTAAACTCCGGAGAGTAATCAGCGTGGATAATGACAGCAAAGCGGCTGACGACAGCCAGTTAATAGGCCGGGCCCGTAGCGACCGCGCTGCCTTTGTACAATTATATCGCAGCCATTATGATGCGGTTTTTCGCTATTGTGTACATCGGCTTTTTGAAAGGCAGGCGGCTGAAGACGTTACTTCTGATGTATTTCTCAAAGTTGTTGAAAATATTCACAGTTTCAAGGGCAATGAGCGACAATTTCGCAATTGGCTTTATAGAATCGCAACCAATGCTGTTAATAACTATTTGAGAAAGACCGCTCGCCGAAATCGTCTGTTGAAAGTCGCTTGTGAACAAGCCAACAGTCGGGTTGCTGACTGCGGAGAATCGGCTGAGAAATTGGCTGTTTTGAAAGAGGCTGTATTTGCTTTGAAGCCGCGGTACCAAACTATCATCACACTGCGTTTTTTTGAAAATCTTAAATTGACCGAAATAGCCGAGGTGCTTGGTTCCAGTCCTGGCACCATCCGCAGCCAGTTGACGCGAGCGCTTGCCAAATTGCGTAAGGTTTTAGCCACAGAGTTCACGGAGAAATCAGAGGTAATCGAAAATGAATGATGACGAAAGACAATTTGGAAATTTCGTTAGTAATATCAAGTTTGATGATACACCTGACTCTGACCACCGGAATAAACTCGAACAAGACCTCCTCCGTGTTCTCATAAAGCAGCCTCGGCACAAACAACAACCCTTAAAGATTTGGAGAATAATTATGAAAAGTAATATGACAAAATTAGCCACAGCAGCAGTGATAATTGTCGCTGTTGTACTAACAGTAACAATCCTGGATAGAACTGTAACACCCGCTTGGGCTATTGATGATACTGTCAAAGCGCTCAGCCAGTTCAATGGTATCTATTTGAGCGGTGTTTTCGGTGTGCCAATCGAAAAGATTTCTCGCGGGGAGGATTTGGTACTCAGGGACGGTGAAAACATGTCTGTAGAATTCTGGATGCAGGCAAATGAAGAAAGAACCAGATCAGAGAATTTCAGAATTGAAGCAGGCGATGGAACGGTTTGGAGCGTCTGCAACAGTATGACTTACAAATACGATCCAAAGAACAATGCCGTGCGGGTTCAGTCGGGTCGTAGCATCGAGTCGAGTATCTGGCCTTGCGGCGACGACTACCTGACGAAAGTACAGGAGTTTATGCAGGATTGGCAGGTTATGTACGGCAAAGACGCAGTAACCGGTCGAGATTGCGCATTTATCACCCTCTCTAATCCATCCCAGGGCCAGTCCTGGTGGGTGGAGATTGACTTGGAGACAAACCTGCCTGTGCGTGCCAAGGGATGGCATAACACCCGTCGTGAAGGTACTCCTTCTATGAATTTCGAAAGAATTATTTTCTCCGAAAAACTTCCCGATGACATATTTGAGTTTGAGATTCCTGAAGGAGCTACAGTGATAGAAGAATAGCAAAAAGACTCACACTCATCGGCGTATCTTTCATTTACAAGCGCTGCCGGGCGATTTAGCTCGGCGGCGTTTTTTATGCGCTTTTTTGGGGAGAATCAGTGTATTTTAATTTCGCGATTGAAAACGTACCTGTTTATTGGTAAAATCCGTCCTCGTTTTTGTAGATGTTATGTTTAGGTAGATTCCCGCCCATTCGGCTTCGCTCAGGGCAGGCTTTTCGAGGGAATGACAAAATGGTCGCGGGAATGACAAAGGGCAGTAATGACAGAAAGACTTGATAAGCGGATTTTAAGAAACGGGATGGTCCTTCTTGGTGAGCCGATGGAGGGGGTTGCTTCGGTGGCGTTTGGTTTTATGCTGCCGGCCGGGGCGGCCTTACTGCCGGCCGGCTGCTGTGGGGCCGGAGGTGTTATTGCCGACTGGATTTTCAGAGGTGCGGGCGATAGAAACAGCCGTCAGCTTGGTGACGCACTTGACGGCCTTGGGTTGGCTCGCAGCCGTTCGGTCGGCAGCTCGCATATAGCCGTCGGGGCGGCCCTGGAAGCCGGCAACTTAGCACAGGCCCTGGATTTGTATGCGGATATTGTACTTAAACCCAGCCTGGAGGATGACCAGTTTGAATTAGCGAGGCAATTAGCAGTTGATGGGGTACTATCTCTGGACGATGACCCCCGGCAAAAGGTTATGCTCAAGCTGCGAGAACAGTTTTACCCAAGCCCTTTGGGGCGCAGTCCTGTGGGAGAAATTGCAGAATTAAAGGCTTTGACGGCCCAAATATCAAAGCGGATTATAAAGGACAATTTCAATCTTTCGCAGACGATATTCGCAGTTGCGGGTAAATATGACTTCGATGCGGTTTGTCAGAAGATAGAAAAACTCTTTGAGACCAAGCAGCAAGAAGCCGCCGAACCGGTTACGTTGGGTCCCAAATCCGGTAAATATACGCATATAGATAACGACGGTGCGCAGGTGCATATCGGCCTGATGACCGAGACGGTCAAGCCAACCGATGAGGACTACTATAATGCCCGAGTGGCGGTATCGGTCCTTTCGGGCGGGATGAGCGCCAGATTGTTTACAAAGGTAAGGGAAGAACGAGGCCTGTGCTATGCAGTTGGAGCACGGTATCACTGCCTCAAAGATGCGGCTGGTATTATGTGCTATGCAGGCACAACACCGGATAAGGCCCAGGAAACGCTCGACTTGATTATCCAGCAGTTCGATAAGCTGGGTGATGGAATCAGCGAGGAGGAAATCCAAAGAGCCAAAGTTGGGCTGAAAAGCTCGCTGATTCTAAGCAGCGAATCTTCCAGCAGCCGGGCCGGCTCCATTGCAAGCGATTACTATATGTTAGGCAGGGTTCGAGGGCTGGATGAAATTAAGGATAAAATCGAGGAGACCAGCGTTGATTCGGTTTTAGGATTTTTGCGAAGCAATAAGTTCAAAGACTTTACGGTCGTAACAATAGGGCCAAAGTGCCTAAAGTGAACTAAAGTGCCTAAAGTGAGCTAAAGTTAAAAAGAATAATGAATAAAAGAATAATGAATAATGGAATTTAAGAAAAAGACATTGTCAAACGGCCTGGACGTGGTTGGCGAGGTCAACAAATCCGCTAAATCGGCGGCGGTGGGTTTTTTCGTCAAGACCGGCTCCCGTGATGAGAGCGAACAGATAAACGGGGTATCACATTTTCTGGAACATATGCTGTTCAAAGGCACTGAAAAGCTAAGCGCTCTCGAAGTTAATGAGGCATTCGACAGGACAGGGGCGCAATTCAACGCCTTTACCAGTGAAGAAAATACTGTCTTTTATGCTGCTATTCTTCCGGAATATTTGCTCGAGGTTACAGGGCTTTGGATAGAGCTGATGAGGCCGGCTCTGCGAGATGAAGATTTCAGTATTGAAAAAAATGTAATCAAAGAAGAAATTGCAATGTATAAGGACATGCCGAGCTTTGACGTTATGGACCAATGCAGAAGTCTGCACTTCGATGGTCATCCCTGCGGCAATAGTGTTCTGGGCAGTGAGGCAAGTATAGATAATTTAACGGCTGAGCAGATGCGGGACTATTTCGCCCGGCGGTATGCACCGAATAACATGGTGATAGGCTGTGCCGGCAATTTTGATTGGAAGCAGATTTGTTCACTTTCCGCAAATTTCTGCAGCAGGTGGCAGGAACAAGCTGTTGGAAGAAAACTGGAACACTATGGCGGCAGCAAAAAGAAAAAGAGAGTCGAAAAAACAAACCTGGCTCGCGAGCATATATGTCTGATGAGTGCCGGCGTGTCGGCTCAGGACCCGAGGAGGTTTGCCGCTTCACTTTTAGGTATTATCGTCGGCGACAATGTCGGGTCACGATTCTTCTGGGAGCTGGTTGACAAGGCATTAGCGGAAGCGGCAACAATGCAATTTGGGGCAATGGACGGCACAGGGGCGTTTTACAGTTATATCCGCTGCAGCGCCGAAAATGTTACAAAAGTGCTCGATACCGTCAGTAGTATTTTCCAAAGTCTGTCCAAGAACGGCATAACCGAAGATGAATTAAGAAAAGCAAAAAACAAGGTTTTAAGCGTTTTGGTTATTAAAAATGAGCTGCCGATGGGTCGGCTGATTGACTTAGGCTTTAACTGGATATATTTAGAGCAGTATCTTACTGTCCAAGACGATATCAGAGCGATTAAAGCTGTTACCGTTGACGATGTTAATGTGCTGATAGAGCAGTTTAAGCCGGGCGATTGTACGCAGCTTTCTATAGGGCCTGCACAGGACAGAAGACAGAAGACAGAGAACAGATTCTGATTTGTGAATTCTGATTTCTGCCCCATTCTGTGGGGGTGGAGCAAGGAGAAAAAGGTATGGGTAGGCAAACAAAAAGACGGTTTCCGGAGCGACACCGGACAACAGGCGTCCGGCTAAATCGCCGGAGTTTTCTGAAGACAATTGGTTTTGCAGCAGCTTCAACGGGGACGCTGTCGATATTGCCGGGCTGTGAAGGTGTAAATCAGACAACAGCAGCGGGAAGAAAACGTCCGAACGTGGTTTTAGTAATGACCGATGACCAGGGTTACGGCGACCTGGGCTGTCACGGCAACCCGGTTATTCAAACTCCCAATCTGGACAGACTATATACGCAGAGCATCCGACTGATGGATTTTCACGTTGGTCCTACCTGTTCGCCCACTCGTGCGGCGCTGATGACGGGACACTACTGCAACCGGACAGGGGTATGGCATACGATTATGGGCCGGTCACTTTTGCGCAAAGACGAAGTGACGGTAGCTGATGTCTTCTCGGCGGGCGGCTATCGCACAGCTATCTTCGGCAAATGGCATTTAGGCGACAACTACCCGTTCCGGCCGCAGGACAGAGGATTCGGCGAAGTGTTGATCCATGGCGGAGGTGGAGTCGGTCAAGGACCCGACTACTGGGACAATGATTACTTTGATGACACGTACTTCCACAACGGCAGGCCGAAAAAATTTGAGGGCTACTGCACTGATATATGGTTTGATGGGGCGATGAAATTTATTGAAGCTAATAAAGAGCGGCCTTTCTTCTGTTACATACCAACCAATGCGCCGCACGGGCCTTACAATGTCGCTGACAAATACAGCAAGCCATACAGGGACAAAGGCGTCCAGAGCAGGCAGGCCAATTTTTATGGTATGATTACGAACATCGATGAGAATATGGGCCGGCTTATGCACCGCCTTAAGCAACTGGGTCTGGAAGACAACACCATTTTGATTTTTATGACCGACAACGGGACCTCGGGCGGCTACAGCGGGGGAATGCGGGGCAAGAAAGGCTCAGAGTATGAAGGTGGTCATCGCGTACCGTGTTTTATCCGCTGGCCTGGCGGCGGTCTGACGGGCGGTAGTGACATCGACCGGCTCACGGCCCACATTGACCTGTTGCCGACACTTATCGAGCTGTGCGTGCTGAAGAGACCCCGCGGAGTGAAGTTCGATGGCGATAGTCTTGTTCAGCTTTTGACAGGTCAGGACGAGAACTGGCCTGACCGTACGCTTATTACCGACTCTCAACGAATTGAACATCCGGAAAAGTGGCGTAAAAGCGCGGTTATGACCGACCGCTGGCGGCTGATAAACGGCAAAGAGCTTTACGATATAAAGGCCGACCCGGGCCAAAAGAATGACATCGCCGACGGGCAACCGCAGGTTGTCGAAAAACTGCGCAAGGCTTATGAAGACTGGTGGGTAGATGTTTCTCAGCGTTTCGATGAGTATTGCGAAACTATCCTCGGCTCGGACAAACAGAATCCCACGTGGTTGATGTCGCACGATTGGCACAGTCCGAAAGTGCCGTGGAACCAGGGCGCCGTCCGCAGCGGGATGCAGGCCAACGGTTTCTGGGCGGTGGAAGTTGCCCGCGATGGCAGGTATCAATTTGAACTGCGGCGCTGGCCGAAGGAATTGGATGCGCCCATCAACGAAGCCATCCCCGGCGGCAAGGCCATTACCGCCACCGAGGCCCGGCTTAAAATTGCAGATGCGGATATGACTATGCCCGTTCCCAGAGAAGCGCACGCTGTAACGTTCGAGGTACGGCTCAAAGCGGGCAAGACACGCCTGCAAACGTGGTTCACGGATAACCGGGGCAATTCTCGCGGTGCTTATTACGTCTATGTGAAACGTTTATAATAGAAACTGAAGTTTTGCAAAAGTCTCGTAGAAAGTTGAGTAAAGAATTATGAGCAGGCAAACAAGAAGAGAATTTTTGAGAACAGCCGGTTCTTTAGCAGTCTCAGTCGAAGCGCTGTCGGTATTGCCCGGCTGTTCCGGTATAAACAAAATAACAGCAACAGATAGAAAACACCCAAACGTCATTCTCATTATGACTGATGACCAGGGCTGGGGTGACGTGCATTCGCACGGCAACGACAAAATTGACACACCGGTTATGGACAAGCTCGCTGCTGATGGTGCCCGGTTTGACCGATTTTTTGTCAGTCCCGTCTGCGCCCCGACTCGTGCCAGTCTGCTGACCGGCCGCTACCATCTGCGCACCGGCACCCACGGCGTAACCCGCGGCTACGAGAATATGCGCAGCGAAGAAGTTACAATCGCCGAGGCGCTTAGGCAGGCAGGCTACGCTACCGGCTGCTTCGGCAAATGGCATAACGGCGCCCATTATCCCTACCATCCGAATGGGCAGGGCTTCGATGAGTTCTTAGGATTCTGCTGCGGACACTGGAACAACTACTTCGATACTACCCTCGACCGCAACGGTCAGCTAATCAAAACCAAGGGCTACATTACCGATGTCTTTACCGACGCGGCGCTGCGGTTCATTGAAAAGAACAGAAGCCGGCCCTTTTTCTGCTATGTTCCCTACAACGCCCCGCACTCGCCATTCCAGGTGCCCGACGAATACTTTGATAAGTACAAGGCCCGCGGACTTGATGATAAAACCGCCTGCGTCTATGGGATGTGCGAAAATATCGACGACAACCTCGGTCGTATCCTGAAGCGCCTTGACCAGTTAGAGCTGGGCGACAATACAATCGTTCTATTCCTTACGGACAACGGGCCTAACAGCGACCGATACAATGGTGATATGAAAGGCCGCAAGGGAAGTACGCATGAAGGTGGTATTCGTGTGCCGTTGTTCGTCCGCTGGCCCGGACATATCGCCCCCGGCACCAGCGTTAGTCAGATTGCCGCCCACATCGACCTGTTTGCCACAATCATCGAGCTGTGCGGCGTGCCTATGCCCAAAACGCTGCCGCAGGATGGTCTGAGCCTGGTGCCGCTGCTCAAAGGTGAAACTGCGAGCTGGCCTGACCGTATGATATTTACATTTAGAACGCCGGGAGGCCGGACTGGTCAGATTCCAGGCTCGGTCCGCACACAGCGCTGGCGGGCCGTTTTGGGACGGGGTAAAACCGGTAATCGCTGGGAACTTTATGATATGGTCGGTGATCCGGGGCAGAAGGAAAACGTCGCTAAGAAATACCCACAGGTCGCCAAAAGGCTCAGCGCTGCTTACGAAGCAATGGTTGTAGATGTAACTAAAGCCGGCTTTGACCCTCTGCCTATTCATATAGGTTATCCGCATTGGCCGGTGGTCACGCTGCCGGGGCACGAGGCCTTTCTGGAACCGCTGTCTAAAGAAGGGATTAGTTACTTAGGCCGTTCCGGCTGGGCCAACGATTATGTTACGAACTGGACGAGTACCAATTCGTATCCGTGGTGGCCGGTCGAGGTGGTCGAGGCAGGCCGTTTTGAGGTTTCGTTGATGTATGTCTGTTCGAAGGACAACGTCGGTGTAAAGGTGCGAGTGGAAATCGGCGGGAAGAGTTTGGAGGGCGTGGTGAGCAAAGCGCATAACCCCGAACCTATCCCAAGTCCCGACCGTGTTTCTCGCGGCGAAGTCTATGAAAAAATCTGGGCGCCGCTGAGACTCGGTAATGTTAAGCTGGACAGAGGGCGAACAACTCTTTGTGTCAAGGCCCTGGAAATTCCCGGAGAGAAGGCAATCGACCTTAAGGCAGTACAATTGAAGAGGTTGTGACGGTGAGCGAGACCGATACTAATAAACAAGATGATACCGATGTCCTGC
>Ga0209979_1004118_pt1 | contig 12234 bp, 12 predicted proteins | sample AnhtaG_FD_183114 | JGI IMG/M metagenome (GOLD analysis project Ga0209979, IMG submission 183114) | Deep subsurface microbial communities from Anholt, Denmark to uncover new lineages of life (NeLLi) - Anholt_01485 metaG (SPAdes) (version 2) | ecosystem: Environmental > Aquatic > Marine > Oceanic...
TGCAATTCGCAGCTACATCTCGACCACCCGCAAGCACGGGCTGAACGTGATCGATGCCGTTCATGGCGCTTTGACTGGCTCCCCTTTTATCCCGTGCGCTCTTGGAGGGGTGGCCTGAGTAGTAACCTTTTGTGCTCAAATTGCCCTTATTCGGTTCAAAAATCCCCCCTCACCTTCACTACTGCGCTGACTCGTACCCTCTTCTTTGTCAAGTTAACGTTGGGGACCTTCCTTAGCACACCGTGTTTCTTGGGAGGCGCGGCTCCTCTCACTCAATCCACACCCTTAACTCATCACGATATTCTATGAGTTTTTGGGCAACGCGCTTTCCTACAAACTCAAAGTAGTTTGCCCCCTCCCGACCACAGAAGTACTCATGACTCTGGATAAACCGCCCGCGTGCAATGCTGACGTGCAGCAAGGGAAGCAGGTTCGTTGTGTCCAGATTGAACTGCTCAATCCGTTGTCTGAATTGCTCCCCTAGCCTTCTCGCCCCCCAGTAACCATAACCCCGCCTTGGCTCCTCACTCAGCACACGCCTAGCGAACTCGAACGAAAAAGCCCCAAAGCTGAAGATAATCTTGGGACAATGCTCACGCACTATCTTTTGGAATTCCTGAACCTCGTTCTGAACTTTCATTCCCCATTCGATACTCCGCGAAGGCGGCTTGTTGGACGGGTCTTCAATAGCGTTCCTCACATAGATTTGTGATGTATCGACCCGCCACCTGCACACTCTGAACACTCTGTCTTGAATCACCTCAAGCACAGGGGTCCAAATGCTATGACGAGCAGGGTGTCGCGGATCAAAGGGTGTTTCGAGAACTGTCTGCCAGTTCTTGGGGTTGGAATCCCCCAGCAACCAAATCTCGGAGTTTTTGCTTCCAACTTCCTTCTTCATCATAACTCCTACCCATGCCTTGCAGGCCGCGCCTAATTCCTTATTATGTGGACAGCTGTCCACATAACCATCCCAGCAAAGGGTTTATGCGGAAATCTCCTCGCGGAGCTTTTCTCAAGAGTACAGGAAACAGCCAACCTCATGGCCAGGCGCGATCTCCATCGGCGCCGGTGGCGGTTCCTCCACACAGCGAGGCATGGCGTGCTCGCAGCGGGGGTGAAACCTGCAATCCGCTTGAGCCTTTCCGGCAAAGACCTACAGGGCTGCGACGGCAATTCTGCTACTATGCCTCACACTCTCTGTTTGCGGTCGTGAGCCCATTGCTCACGGTGCGGCACACTAGCGGCTAGGTTCAGCCGCCGCGCAGGTGCGTGTGGGGCGATCCGCACACCGACTGGTTAGCAGTGGGTTTGGCCTCGATTCGCGCGCGCCGAGCGGGGTCGACTGCACGAGTTGTTAGGCGCGGGACATGTGAGAAAGTTCGCCTATCACCTGGGATTGGAATCCTTCTGGTGTCAGACTGGCACTGACTATTGGCCTTCCGCAATCAGGAACCATAATTGCGAACCTCTGAAAGTCACAGGTGAATTCTACAAGGAATCTGGTATAGTCCACCGCATCTGCGAGGGTCATCAGATGATATTGTCCCGAAATAGGAGGTAGCTTGGGATTGTTGTGATTTACGATGTGAGTAATGAACTCTACTCTACCAATCCAACATCCTCCATACCGATACTCCTGTTCCTGTAGGGATGACCAACTAAGGATATGACCTGATGCGTTCTCGCCTTCTTCTGTCGTAACTTTTCCAGAAAACACGATGTGCGATTGCAGAATAGGCTTTGAGACATCTCGGTTTTCAAAGCCTGCGATGATGAAACGACACACCGTAACAGGAGCAGACGCAAGATCATCCGTATTATGCTGTTGTTGCAACTGATCTTTGAGCCCATCAATGAGATGCTGTGTAAGTTGATTACAGCTCGGTTCTCCTGTGTAGGAATGCTCAAGAGACTTGAAGATAGCATACATTGTCCTCTTGTTCACCGAGGATGCCCCAGCTGTACAAGCAGCGAAGGCAACTCCACCAAATGTAAGCGGGAAGAGCTTCTTCGCCATTCGAGACCAACCAACAGGCAGGCGTATGGGCTCTTGTAGTTCGAATTCGTCTCCCGTATCCTTTTCTTTTGCTGTGGTGATGGTTTGGTGCCAAGTAGTTTGAGTGTCGGCAGCCAACGCAATACCATCGGGGACAGCTACAGCTATGCCAATTGTCATTTGCATCCTCCTGTGTTGAAATGGGTTTACCTGAGAATCCCCTGCGGAGCTTCTCCCAAGAGTACAGGAAACAGCTAACCTCATGGCCAGGCGCATCTCCATCGGTGCCGGTGGCGGTTCCTCCGCACAGCGAGGCGTGGCGTGCTCGCAGCGGGGGTGAAACCTACAGCCCGCTTGAGCCTTTCCGGCAAAGACCGACAGGGCTGCGACGGCAATTCTACTACTATGCCTCACACCGTTATTTCATCGTTGAACTACTTTGCACTCTTAACAATCTCTTTCGCCCAACCGGCAGCACGCTCAAGCTCACCCTCTGTCAGCGGACCTTCGGTGCCTTCAACGAAAAAGCCTTCCGGTGACCCTATGAGAGTCCCTCCCTTTTTTTTCAGCCTGCCAGCGATTCTTGGTGCGGCATAGCCAAAGATTCGGACCCATTTCGCCGGGATTCTGGTATCGAACGCAGCTACCTTGGTACCTTCAATAGCAGGCATCGGGACTTTGTTAAGCCAGTCTCGAATCGGCTGCGTCGGCCTGCCTCCGTAGGTCGGAGCACCTACGATTAGAAGGTCAAACGTCTCCAATTCGGAAGAATTCACTTCACCCGCACGGAGAACTTGAACCTCACCGGTAATAGCATCACCGATAGCTTTGGCTATTTTCTCCGTATTCCCATGGACCGAGTCATACACAACCAAAGTTTTCATTGCATACCTCCATTGGGGCACATCATTGCCAGGTTGCTTGCCCAGGCGCGGTCTCTATCAGTGGCGGTGGCGGTTCCTCCGCACAGCGAGGCGTGGCGTGCTCGCACCGGGGGTGAAACCTACCGCCCGGTGGTCGCCCCCTCGATTATCTGATCATACGTTCGTATTCGTCGTGAGTACCAATCCAAACCCAAATGAAGTCTTCTCCATCGTCAATCGCAAGTGCCCTGTAATGGATTCCGACTCGGACAGACCAAAACCTGCCAACTTTCTTGAAATGAAGAGACGGATGTGAAGGATTTGCTTTGAGTAGTGCGAAATTCCTCTTCGCTATCCGTTGGACAGCTTCAGGAAGATCTCCGAAGCATTCCCAGAAACGATTTGTTGTCCTGTGCATCTATAGTTCTTTCAGGATGCCCTTGGCTTTCTCATTGAGAGCTTCCTCAACTAAGAAATCCAGCTTTCCTGACTCCGAATCCGCCTCAATTTGCCTATCCCATTTTTCCCAGTCTCTTTCCGAAAACCACTGCCTCAGGCGTATGTACTCCTGATAAGGCAGGGATTCAATCGCAACTTGAATCTCCTCTACTCGTGCTATGCTCATCGTCTTCTCCTTTCTTGTATCGCCCTCGGTGCCGGTAGCGGTTCCTCCGCACAGCGAGGCGGGGGGTGCTCGCAGCGGGGGTGAAACCTACAGGCCAAAGGAGGTATCTTCAAGTTGGGCTAGACTGTCTGAAATAGCCAAAGCAGGGGCGTTTACAATTATGACATTGGGGGGAAACTGGTTCTCAAACTCGAAGTACCCACCTCTCCGAGTAGCAACCACAAACATAGCTGCGGCCCTTTTCCCTTTTGATGCCTTGTACAGACAGTTAGCGGCTTCAAGTATGGTCTCATCAGGCCTCTGTACCCGAACCAAGATGGGGTTACCATCCAAGTCGCTCTTGAGAACCGCGTCAATGCCCTTGTTTCTTTGAACTGGGACGTATTCTAAACCGCGAAGTAGCGACAATGCCTCTTCATCGGCGTTTTTATAGGAATTCCGTCCTTGCTGAAGAAGCCTGGACTCCGTCTTAACAGGACTATCCAGACGCTTACGTGTTATCTCTAGTGCATCGTCTGAGGTATCAATACCGATTGCTTGTCGCTTGAGCGATACGGCAGCCACCAGTGTAGTACCACTACCACAGAAAGGGTCCAAGACGATATCGCCTTCTTCAGTTGCAATCTCAACAATGCGCTCTAGCAACAAGAGCGGCTTCTGAGTTGGATAGCCAGTGCGTTCCTTCGCTTTGGGATTAAGATACGGAATGTCCCAAACATCTCTCAGCGGCACACCCTTCTTGCCGCCGCTAGGTACTATACGTCCATCTTCATCTGTTTCATAGACAGCTCTACCCGTTTCGTCGCGCTTCCTTCTCTGAAGTATCTGGTCAACATTGGTAGAAGCAGAATAGTCCTGGTAAAAGATGTTAAACGTATACTCATCTGATTTTGTGTAGTAGTAGATGGTTTGATGTGCGGGCAGTAAAGCCTTTTGAGCATTTGACCAACGCCTATAATACCAGATGATTTCAGACCTGAACATATCAGGCCCAAACACATCATCAAGTAAGGCGCGGACGATATGAGAAGCGTTTCGGTCACAGTGAAAGAAAAGAGACCCAGTACATGATAACACCCGCCACATTTGCTCAAGCCGCTCGTAGATGAACCTGGCGTACTCTGTGTGAGACGACCACAGATCCTCAAATGAGAATTCTTGTTTGCGGTCTCTCGTTCGAAGAGTATGAGTCTTTTGGGTGAAGAATGGCGGATCAAGGTACACTAAATCGACGCTCTCACCGTCGAAACCTCTAAGAATGTCTAAACAGTCACCCTTGTAAATTTGAGCCTTCATGACTTGCGCGTGTTCTCCTCAGCGAGCTTTTCCAGTATTGCCTTCAGGTCAACACCGGTCCGCTCCTTTACGTATTCCCATGCCCTGTCGCCAAAGTAGTATTCACCATCTACTCCAGCGTAGAGCGTTTCGAGCGTTTGTTGAATCCGTATCGCCTGTTCACGGTTGGGGTAGTAAAACATAACTCGTATTGGGGTATAGCCAGCGTCCGCCACTGTCTTTATTCGAGTATGCTCCTTTGTTATGTGATCACCGTCAGTAGTCGCATCCCGCCATTTGATCTCAATGGCATCTTGTTCTAGCAGGCAATCAATCTCAAAAGTCTTGGGGCGGCGACCCAAAGTGTTGGGAATCCTGACAGAATCGGCATCCGGATATTTCTCTTGGAAACACAGTTTTGTAGCGTTCTCAAGAAAGGCCCCAGCGTATCTGTAAAGAAACCGCCCCTTGTTTTGGTAAACGTCAATCAGGTGACCTTCTTCGTCTGTGATGCCCAGAACGCGATAGACGAGAAAGTGAGACTTGTCATCTCCCTCCATCTCCTCGACACGTTGATCAATTCTCTCTTTGAGTCGTTCCGCGTATTCTGCGGCCAGTTTTCTTATCTTTTCTTCTATCGTGATTGAGGTCATATACTCCTACTTCCTTTGCAGATCCTGGTCCTGCTCTAATATTACCACAAAGTGGGAGTGAATTCAAATCGAGTACACATTGGTTCACGCGGAAGTGCGGAAATCCCCTTGCGAACCGTCTCTCAAGAGTACAAGAAACAGCCAGCCTCATGTCCAGGCGCGATCTCCATCGGTGGCGGTGGCGGTTCCTCCGCACAGCGAGGCGTGGCGTGCTCGCACCGGGGGTGAAACCTACAGCCCGGTGGTCGCCCCCTCGATTATCTGATCATACGTTCATATTCGTCGTGAGTGCCAATCCAAACCCAAATGAAGTCTTCTCCATCGTCAATCGCAAGTGCCCTGTGATGGATTCCGACTCGGACAGACCAAAACCTGCTAACTTTCTTGAAATGAAGAGACGGATGTGAAGGATTTGCTTTGAGTAGTGCGAAATTCCTCTTCACTATCCGTTGGACAGCTTCAGGAAGATCTCCGAAGCATTCCCAGAAACGATTTGTTGTCCTGTGCATCTATAGTTCTTTCAGGATGCCCTTGGCTTTCTCATTGAGAGCTTCCTCAATTAAGAATTCCAGCTTTCCTGACTCTGAATCCACCTCAATTTGCCTATCCCATTTTCCCCAGTCTCTTTCCGAAAACCACTGCCTCAAGCGTATGTACTCCTGATAAGGCAAAGATTCAATCGCAACTTGAATCTCCTCTACTCGTGTTATGCTCATCGTCTTCCCCTTTCTTCTATTCCCCTTACTGACTCTACTTTCCGCTCTGCGCGCCGTACGTGCCGAGGTCGCAGAAATAGTCGCTGTAGCCCGCCACGCGCACGATAAGGTCCCGGTACTGCTCGGGGTGCTCTTGTGCAGCACGCAGTGTCGCCGCGTCCACGACGTTGAGCTGGATGTGGTGACCGCCCAACTTGAAATAGGTGCGTATCAGTTGAACGAACTTGTCCAAGCCATCGTCGTCTGCAACCAACTGAGGCATGAATTTCTGGTTGAGCAGCGTGCCACCGGTGCGGACGTGATCCATCTTGGCCACCGACTTGATGACTGCCGTCGGGCCGCGCCGGTCCGCTCCCTGCACTACGCTCTCTGCGAACTAACGCCAGGACGGACTGCCCAGGGAGTGTTGTCTTGGACCTTCCGCAGTGGCAATTATACCTCAATCTCGCCCATCTGTACAACTGTGGTCCGGAGACGAAACTAGGTGGAAGTGGCGGATTCGGGCAAAGGGCGTATAATTACTGGTAGTGATCCAGATGCAAGCCTGTCCCCTGGCCCGACGCCAGGACAGGCTGGCCAGGGAATGACGAGGAGGGGAAAAGATGCACACCATCGGAAATGGGCTGGCCGATCAGTTCGAGCGCATGTGGATGATGCTGAGAGAGGCCATCGGCAACTGCGCTGCGGAGGAATGGAAGCGCGACGCCGGCAACTGGTTCCTGATCCCCAGCCGCTTGGCCTATCACATCATTGAGACGGTGGATTTCTACAGCCGGGAATCGCCGGAGGACATGCCCTGGGCCGAGCGCTTCGGCGTGGATTGGGAGACGAGGGAGGTGGAGAAACTGCCTGACCGGGAGCCCATGTTGGACTACCTGGAGGAAATACGGGGAAGCCTGAAGGGAAAGCTCCGTTCCATGTCCGATGAGGCCATCCTGACCGGGCACCCTTTCCCCTGGACGGGGGCGACACTCCTGGAGCGCGTGATCTACACCCTGCGGCACTCCATGTTCCACCTGGGGCAGATCCAGGCCGAGCTGAGGCGCAGAGGACTGAAGGGTGCGGAGTGGCACTGAAACCGGCTCGTCCGTGCGGAGACGCTGGGCACACTGATCGGATTTCTGGTGGGAGCCAGCGCACGAAAGGCCCTTCGGGGTGAGGCTTATGATGCATAGTTCTATCATTACTGGGCGCTCTTGTCAATAGTTTTGCTCACCATCACAAAAAGTGATACAATAGCCTCGACTTGGAAACTTGCAACTCGTGGTTCACAGTAAGGAGGATGCGATGGACATCAACGCTCTGCAATCCGGTATCCGCACCGCCCTGGAGGACATGCGCTGGGTGGACCACCACGATCACGTAGGGGGACAGTTTCGCGATCCGCCAGCCACCGAGATGGACCTGCCCTATTTTCTCACCCATACCTACCTCAACGGCGATCTGATCTCAGCGGGTATCTCACCCGAGTTCTTCGCTGAAGCAAAGTGGGCCTACCTCAAAGAGGGCAGAGATGAGACGGATACCCGCTGGGAGGAGCTTCTCCCCTACCTGGACCACGTCCACTCGGCCATCTACTACCGCTACCTGCTCATAGCCCTGCGCGACCTGTACGGTTGGGAGGGAGAGGAGGTGGATGAGGGGGAGTGGCGAGCACTCTCGGATCGTATTCGGGAGGCCAGTCGAAGGGGGCCAGCCTGGGCGCTCTCCGTCGTGGATCGGATGGGAGTGAAGAAGATCTTGTTGGACGCGGGCTGGTGGTCGCTGGACCCCATCCCGGCCCTGCACGGGGACCCACGCTTTGCCCAGATCGTGCGCATGGATCCCTTCATCATGGGTGAGATGGAGTTCGTCGAAAAGCTGGCTGGTGGGCCAGTCCACTCCTGGGGGCGCTATGTGCAGGCCCTGGACGAGGCCTTCGAGCGAGCGGTTCAGGAGGGGGCGGTGGGGATCAAGTCTGGCCTGGCGTACCAGCGCTCTCTGTACTACGAGCGGGTGTCGCTCTCCGAGGCGGAGCGGATATGGACGAAGGGTCTAGCCAATGTCTCGGCTGCGGAAAGAAAAGCCTTCCAGGACGCGATGATGCACGCTGTATGCGAGCGCTGTGCGCGTTATCATCTGCCCTTCCAGATCCACAGCGGCATCCAGGCCGGAAACTTCAACACCCTGGCTAACGCTAACCCCCTGCACCTCACTGACCTCTTTCAGACCTATCCCGACGCGCGCTTCGATCTCTTTCACGGCGGGTACCCCTTCACCCAGGAGGCGGGGCTCATGGCCAAGTACTTCCCCAACGTCTACGTTGACGGCTGCTGGCTGGCCCACATCTCGCCTGCAGCCTACAAACGGGCGCTCGATGAGTGGATCGAGATTGTGCCGGCGAACAAGATCTTCGCCTGGGGTGGCGACCACGGGATCATTGACCACTCCTATGCCTCCCTGCTCCTGGGCAAGGACCTCATCGCCGAGGTATTGGCCCGCAAGGTGGCCAATGGCTATTTCAATGAGAAGGTGGCTCTGCGCCTGGCGGAAAGGATTGTGGGCGAGAATGGACTGGAGGTCTACGGGTTCGAGTAGGGTTCTGTGCCCTCGGCCGGCGTTGAACCGTCGGGCTGGCACCAACGATTATTTCCTTGCATCAGAGAAAGGAGACCAAAATGGCTCGCGGCTACATGGGCAAAATCCTGAATGTGGACCTGACCACCGGACACATCGAAGAAGAAGCGCTCAATGAGCAGCTCTGCCGGGACTACATCGGCGGCTACGGCATCGGGGCTAAGCTCCTCTACGAGCGGATGCCGGCCGGAGCCGATCCTCTGGGGCCGGACAATATCCTGGGCCTCCTGACCGGCCCCTGCACCGGCACCCAGGCCCTCATCGGCTCCCGCTTCGTGGTGGTTGGCAAATCCCCCAACACCGATACCTGGGGCGACGCCAACTGTGGCGGACAGTTCGGGCCCGTGCTCAAGTTCGCTGGCTTTGATGGAGTGCTCTTCTCCGGCATCTCGGAGAAGCCAGTGTACCTGCTGGTGGACGACGGCAAAGGCGAGCTGCGCGACGCGGGGCACCTGTGGGGCCTGAATGTCTCCGAATTGGAGGACACCCTCCAGGCGGAACTGGGCGACGACGTCCAGGTGGCATCCATCGGCACAGCGGGGGAGAAGCTGTCACTTTGCGCCTGCGTGATGAATGACAAGGGGCGGGCTGCCGGGCGCTCCGGCCTGGGGGCGGTGATGGGCTCCAAGCGGCTGAAGGCAGTGGTGGCCCGGGGCAAACAAAAGGTTGAGGTTGCGGACGAAACCGAGCTGCGCCGACTGCGACGTAAGTACCTGCACGAAATGCCCAAGGCCGACTTCTTCGACACCCTGCGTGAGCACGGCACCAGTGGCATCACCGCCGAATCGGCCCTCAGCGGCGACTCACCGGTGAAGAACTGGGCTGGCGCGGGCACCGTGGACTTTCCCCCCGATATGGCCGATCGCATCAGCGACGACTCGGTGATCGCCTACCAACAGAAGCGCTACCATTGCTGGGGCTGCCCCATCGGCTGCGGCGGCATCATGAAGCTGGAGCAGGGCAAATACGCGCTTCAGATAGAGGAGGATCACACCGGTCACAAGCCGGAGTACGAGACACTGTGCATGTTCGGCACCGACATCCTGAACGACAACGTGGAGTCCATCATCCGCTTTAACGAGATTTGCAACGACTATGGGTTGGATACCATATCCGTGGGTGGGACGCTGGCCTTCGCCACCGAATGTTACGAGGAAGGGCTCATCACCAAGGAGGACACCGGCGGCATCGAGCTCACCTGGGGGAACTCCGAGGCGCTGGTCCAGATGGCCGAGCTCCTGGCCAGGCGGGAGGGGTTCGGCGGGCTCTTGGCCGATGGGATCAAGGTCGCAGCGGAGAAGCTGGGACCGGCGACGGAGCCCTACGCCATCCACGTACAGGGCGAGGAGGTGCCGGCCCACGATCCGCGTCACACGCCGGGGCTGGCCACCACCTACATCCTGGACGCCACACCGGCCCGCCACACCCAGGGGGGCGAGCTCATCTCCCCGCCGGGGCTGGAGCTGCGCGAGGAGGACAAGTACCTCTACTCGGGCCGGGCCTACGACAGCTACCGGCAGTGGACGGCGATGCACGTAGTGAATGCCGCGGGGTTGTGCATGTTCGGCTACATCAGCTTCCAGGTGGAGTCGCTGCCCGAGCAACTTACCGCCGTCACTGGCTGGGAGTTCGATCTGGAGGAGGTGTTCAGGACCGGGATGCGCATCGCTACCATTCGCCACGCCTTCAACCTGCGCGAAGGTCACAATCCGCTGACGCGAAATGTGCCGGGACGACTGGTGGGCGATCCACCCCTCACCGAGGGGAACGTGCGGGGCGTGACCGTGGACTACAAGACCATGCTGCGCGAGTTCCTGGAGTACTGCGGCTGGGATACCCGGACCACCGTGCCCAGTGAGGAGAGCCTCCGCAAACTGGGAATGGAGTTCCTCATTGAGGACATGGCGAGGGTGCAGGTGCCAGCAGTTTCATCCCTGTGACCGATTTCAAGGGCCGCCGTGGCCTCCAGATCACGGCGGCCTTTTTCTTTCCGAGAGTGGTCTTGACACGAAGAGCAGATGGGGAGCAAATAGGACTTGACCATTCCCTTATTCGCTGGTACGATAGAGGAGAGTCAGGCGAATATAGGGCTCATGATCTCGCTCACCACATGGCTGCTCCATCGCTAGGAGGTTGGGAATGCCGAACACACTGGAAGAGAGAGATTGGAAGCTCCTTCTTCGGAGAATCAAAGACGGGAAATGTACTCCCTTTCTTGGAGCGGGAGCTTGCTTCGGAGTGCTTCCCCTCGGCCGCGAGATTGCGCGGAAATGGGCACAGGAATACCACTATCCGTTGGAGGATACCAGCGACCTGGCCCGAGTAGCCCAGTTCCTTGCCGTGGAATACGACCCGATGTTCCCAAAGGAAGAGATTCTGAGGCTGTTCGAGAACGTTGCACCGCCAGACTTTGCGGCCCCCGATGAGCCACACGGCGTCTTAGCAGACCTTCCACTCCCCGTGTACATGACCACAAACTACGACGGCTTTATGGTGCGGGCTCTCAAAAACCGGAACAAGGATCCAAAGCGGGAATTGTGTCGATGGAACAAGTATATCAAAGGACAATCCTCTGTATTCGACCGCGGCTTCCATCCTACGGTGGCAAATCCCGTCGTTTTTCACCTTCATGGGCACGATGGATTGCCTGAGTCACTGGTCCTCGCGGAGGACGATTACCTGGACTTCTTGGTGAACATCTCGAGGGATACAGAGCTACTCCCACCGCGTATCCAAGAGGCGCTAACTGGGGCATCGCTTCTGTTTATTGGCTACCGCTTGGCAGATTGGAGCTTCCGGGTGCTCTTTCGAGGCCTCGTTGCGCCCATGGAGTTAAGTCTCCGCCGCATCAGTGTCACTGTCCAGCTGCCTCCGAAGCCAGCTAATGGTTCGGAGTCAACACGGCAGCGGGCGCAAGCTTATCTAGACAAGTACTTCGATAAGATAGACGTGCGGGTCTACTGGGGAACGGCCAGGGAGTTCTCGGCGGAGTTGCGAAAACGTTGGAAGGAGTTCTCCAATGGCAATTGAATTCCAAGAGCGAAACCCCTACGTTGGGCCTCGACCTTTCGACCGGGAGGATCAGGACCTCTTCTTCGGACGAGATCGCGAGGTCAATGATCTTTCATCCCTCGTCGTCGCCCATCGCGTGCTTCTTCTTTATGCCCAATCGGGGGCTGGCAAGACCTCGCTCCTCAATGCCGGGCTCATCTCTTTGCTGGAAGATGAGGGATTTGAGGTCTCACCACTGGCGCGGGTGGGAGGCCCGATCCCCGAAGATATGGATCTCGAGGAGATACCGAATATCTACGTCTTCAATACCCTCATGAGTTGGGCAGGGGACGAGGCCGATCTAAGACGACTGGCACAGATGTCTTGTATTGCCCATCAGGAAGTGAGAGAAAATGGCCCTTTAATTTTGTGAGGGTCCAGCTGCTCCTTAACAGCGGAATGAGACATCCAATACACCTTGCGGGCTTCGGCAGCC
>Ga0209979_1004119_pt1 | contig 12234 bp, 12 predicted proteins | sample AnhtaG_FD_183114 | JGI IMG/M metagenome (GOLD analysis project Ga0209979, IMG submission 183114) | Deep subsurface microbial communities from Anholt, Denmark to uncover new lineages of life (NeLLi) - Anholt_01485 metaG (SPAdes) (version 2) | ecosystem: Environmental > Aquatic > Marine > Oceanic...
CTTCGGCTTCAAGGAGAGCATTCCTGCAATCCATAATGCCAGCTCCAGACTGGTCTCTCAACTCTTTTACCCTATCTGTTGGAATTTTCAATCTTTCCCCCCTTGCCTTACTCATCAGGAGTGGAAATAAGAGGTTCAGAGATTTCTGTAACCTCAAGCTCCTCCAATCCCTCTTCTTGTCCTTCCTCTATTGGCACTTCTGCTTCGCCAGTTTTGCCTTCAATAACTGAATCGGCAATTCTACTACATATCAGTTTGATGGTTTTAATAGCATCGTCGTTAGCTGGGATAGGGTAGTCTATCTCATCAGGGTTACAATTGGTATCTACTATAGCTACCACTGGTATTCCTACACGTTTAGCTTCAGCTAGAGCAATTCTTTCTTTTACCGGGTCAACAATGAATAGAGCACTCGGTAGACTGGTCATCTCTTTAATACCACCCATCTGCCGATTGAGACGCAAAATCTCATCTTCAAGTTTTAGGGCTTCTTTTTTGGGTAGGCGATTAAAGTCCCCTTTAGCCTGGCGGTCTTCCAAGCGAACTAGATAGTCTATGCGGGCTTGAATAGTAGCGAAATTAGTTAGCACCCCTCCTAGCCAGCGTTGATTGACATAATACATACCGCAGCGCTGTGCCTCTTCGGTTACAGATTCTTGAGCTTGCCTTTTGGTGCCAACAAAAAGAATACTGCCACCCTCGGCAGCCACTTGCCGAACAAAGTCGCAGGCTTTATCCAACATACTGGCAGTCTGTTCTAGGTCAATGATATGAATGCCATTGCGCTTAGTGAAGATGTAGGTCTTCATACGAGGGTGCCAACGGCTGGTCTGATGACCGAAGTGGGCTCCAGCTTCTAAAAGTTGCTTAATAGTGACTGTATCAGGCAAAGTTAAACCCCTTTCTTATAAACCATTATTAACAATCAGTTTAACAGTATAGCATACCATTTAGCATGCAGCAATAGTGAGTTAAGAGAAGCTAATCAGGGGGTTGTTCCTTTTAATAGTGGGTTGACAAAATAGGTCGTTAGCTGTATGATAGGAAAACGGTTGCCTATTTCAATAATTGAGTTGAACAATGATTGGTTGCGATAGTCGTGAGGTTGAAAGAAAGGTTATTTCTATCCTGAGGATTCTTAATGAGTCGCCCCAGCCTCTAGGCGCTAGGCTGATTTCCCGCCAGTTGAAGGAGCACGGGGTAGAGCTGGGCGAGCGAGGGGTAAGGTATCACCTTAAGCTAATGGATGAGCGGGGACTTACACGACCCGCTGAGAGGTGGGATGGAAGAGAGATTACGCCACTGGGGATAGAAGAGCTAAATAATGCTTTAGTTGCCGATAAGATTGGTTTTGTGCTGGAGAAAATAGAACTTTTAGCCTTTCGCACTTCCTTTAATATAGAAAGAGGCACCGGTCTAGTGCCAGTTAATATTTCCTTATTTCCTAAACAGAGATTTACTGAAGCTCTTCAAGCGATGAAGGGAGCTTTTGAGGCTGGGCTTTGTGTCAGCGATTTAGTAGCTATAGCACCGGAGGGTGAAGGATTAGGTGAGGTGCTTGTGCCTAGGGGTAAAGTTGGTTTGGCTACTGTCTGTAGCATCTTAATCAATAGCAGTTTACTTAAAGCAAACATTCCCATAGACTCTAGATTCGGGGGAGTGCTTCAGATACGAAATAATCAGCCGTTACGCTTTGTTAATCTTATTTATTACTCTGGTACCACCCTGGACCCATCAGAGGTATTTATCCGAGCTAGAATGACCGATGTCCAGGGCGTGGTCAGAAGAGGGGAGGGGAAGATACTGGCTAACTTCCGTGAAATACCTGCCCAGTGCCAACCTTTGGTAGAGAAGGTTACCAACCAGTTAAAGGAGGTAGGATTAGACGGACTTATTATGATGGGTAATCCCGGTGAAGCAGTGTGTGGCATACCAGTGGGCTTAAACAGAGCGGGGATGATACTCCTTGGTGGGCTTACCCCCGTCGCTGCCGCTGAGGAGGCAGGAATAGAGGCAGAAAATTGCGCTATGAGCACCTTGCTTGAGTATCAAGATTTAGTAAAATTTCAGAGCCTTATATAAGGAGAGAGATGAAACAGATAAAAATTATACCTTGCCTTGATGTAAAGGATGGGAGGGTAGTTAAAGGAGTCAACTTTGAAAATCTTAAGGATGCCCGAGACCCGGTAGAAGCGGCAGCCGCCTATTGCCGTGAGGGTGCTGATGAGCTTGTTTTCCTTGATATCTTTGCCACTGTAGAAAATAGAAGGACACGACTTGAATGGGTTAAAAAGGTGTGTGAGGTAGTTACTGTTCCCTTTGCTGTGGGTGGTGGCATAGGTAGTATCGAGGATATGAAGGCTTTACTTGACCTTGGCGTGGACAAGGTATCTATAAATACGGCTGCCGTCAAGAATCCTGAGCTTATAGAAAGAGCAGCCAAGGAATTTGGTAAGCATAGGCTGGTGGTGGCTATTGATGGAAGGAAAAATCCGATAGGAAGTGGATTACCAAGATTAGAGGTAGTGGTAAGAAGTGGCAATGAGGCTACCGGAATAGAGCTTATTGATTGGGCAAAGAGGGTGGAAGAGCTGGGGGTGGGAGAGATACTGCTCACCAGTAAGGATGCTGATGGAACCAAGGAAGGATATGATTTGGAGATGACCAGGGCAGTAGCTGAAGCAGTTGGCATACCTGTTATTGCCTCGGGTGGGGCGGGTAAGTTAGAGCATCTTTATGAGGCTGTGGTAGCCGGGAAGGCATCAGCTGTATTAGCGGCATCAATCTTCCATTTTGGAGAAATTTCAATACCCGAAGCCAAAAAATACCTTAAGCAAAGGGGAATACCAGTAAGAACATAACAGGTCATGAAAAGGAGACAAGCTATGAACAAAAAACCATCAAGTTTATTTGAGATGGCTCAAGCTCAGCTAGATGAAGCGGCTAGTATCTTGAATCTCGATTCTGGTATTCATGCTATTCTTAGAGAACCTATGAAAGAGTTTCACGTATCTATACCGGTGAAGATGGATAACGGGCAGACTAAGGTTTTTAAGGGATTCAGGGTTCAGTATAACAATGCTCGTGGTCCCTGCAAGGGGGGTATTAGATTCCACCCTGAAGAGACGATTGATGTTGTTAGAGCCTTAGCTGCTTGGATGACTTGGAAATGTGCTGTTGTAGATATTCCCCTTGGTGGTGGTAAAGGAGGAGTTATTTGCAATCCTAAAGAGATGTCTAATGGCGAGTTAGAGAGACTAAGCCGGGGCTATATAGATGCCATATGGGAGTTCATTGGTCCTGAGAGGGACATCCCGGCGCCAGATGTATATACCAATCCGCAGATAATGGGCTGGATGATGGATGAGTATTCAAAATTAAGAGGGTATTGTGCCCCGGGAGTAATAACAGGAAAGCCTTTAGCTGTAGGCGGTTCACTAGGACGTGGTGATGCCACCGCCCGTGGCGGAGTATATACCATAATAGAAGCCGCCAAGCATTTAGATATTGATTTGTCCACGGCAACGGTAGCGGTTCAGGGCTATGGTAATGCTGGCTCAAATGCAGCCATTTTGCTACACGATATGCTAGGGTCTAAGATTATAGCCGTTAGCGACTCCAAGGGTGGCATCTATAACCAGCAGGGCTTAGATCCACACCAGGTTTTGCAGCATAAAATAGAAACTGGCTCAGTTATAAACTTCCCCCAAGCAGAAAATATCAGTAATGCTGAACTGCTAGAACTAAGCGTTGATATATTATGCCCAGCAGGACTAGAGACCGTGCTAACTGAGAAAAATGCTCCTGGAATCGAGGCAAGGATAGTAGCTGAATTAGCCAACGGACCATCTACCCCTGAGGCAGATGAAATATTACACCATAATGGAGTATTTGTTATACCTGATTTTCTATGCAACGCTGGAGGGGTCACCGTTTCCTATTTTGAGTGGGTTCAGTGCTTAAATAGATGTCCTTGGGAAGAAGAGGAGGTTCACCAGCGACTCGGTAAAAATATGACGAAAGCATTTCAGGCTGTTTTGGCCGAATCCTTAAAGCGTAAGGTTAGTATGAGATTAGCGGCTTATATTGTTGCTGTAGCTCGTGTGGCAGAAGCGATGAAACTACGTGGTTGGGTATGAGATTGACAAGACTTCGTCTTAGCACTATGATAGGGGTTAAGAAGGGCTAAGGATTCAGAGATGCAGATTAGGAAAACATATAAAGAGGTAAACCCTGAGTTGCTTTATGATGAGATAAGAGATTTTATTCTGAAGCAGGGGGCGGTTATAGATGAGGCAAAACTGGAAACATACTCGCTGGCAAGTGATTCATCATCATTTATTTCTCGCGGCACACTAACATTCAAGATTCAAGGTGAGCCAGGCAAAGCTGAAAAGGAGTGCCTCAGGGCGCACATCGTGGGTTCAGCTAGAGGTGAAACCAAGGTGATGTTTGATATAAACGAGGAGCTTTTCCCTCAGGAGAAGGTCTCTGCTTTACAAGAAGACCTGGATTTTATTTTTAGCTCATACGAGGTAAAGCCCCACTGAAGTTTATAGCTAACATAAAAAGGCATCAGCATTCAATACCTCGTCGCACGGTGATGCCCTTGGTGAGCGGGTGTTTAACTGCTGTCATTTCGGTAACCAAGTCTGCTTGCTGGATGATTTCTTCAGAGGCACCACGCCCGGTCAAAATTAGCTCTACTCCCTCAGGCTTTTTATTCATCAAATCCTTTACCTGCTCAGTGGTTATCAGCCCCTTGCTCACGGCAACGAATATCTCATCCAGGATGACCATGTCATAGCTGTCACCAAGCATCGCCTCTTCAGCAAAGGCTAGGGTTCGCTCAGCGGTTAAATGAAGTTCCTCTGAGGTCTGGTCAAAGCGGCTCTTGGTGCTTAGCTGCACTATGTCAAAGGGGTGGTATTTGGCAACAAAAAGATGCTCTCCACAAGTGCGGTCGCCCTTTACAAACTGAATGACGACAACCTTCATTCCCTGCCCCACTGCCCTGAGTGCCAGCCCCAGAGCCGCCGTGGTTTTACCCTTGCCATCGCCGGTATAGACTTGAATCAGTCCCTTTGAAGTCCCTTCGTTCGTCCGGCTACTCATTGATGCCTTCCTCCACTATTCTGTAGATGGCAGCTATATCGAGGCTGTGGCGTACCAGTTCTGCCAACTTATCGTAGTGCTTCTCCTTTTCCATCACTGTACTACCCCGCCTCTCAGGTAATCCGCGGTCTCGGCGTAAAGAATTAAGCAAGGTTTGCCTAAAGTCAGAGTTGTGGAACAAGCCATGCAGGTAGGTTCCTAATACAGTGCCCTGAGCATTGAGCGTGCCATCGAAATAATCAACCCTCCCCTGTGGCGTTTCAAAGATATTGAAGGCGCCCGTATCTCCATCGCACTTGGTCTGTCCCATGTGTATCTCGTAGCCCACGAGTTCCTGCCCTTTCATCCCTTCAAGCAGCCCCCGATCAGCCACTACCCGTGCCTTAACTTGGGTGGTTGCCTTCTCCGAAACGAAGGTAGTTACCACATCCAGTAGACCCAATCCCAGAACGCTCCCCTCGGCTGACTCTACGCCATTGGGGTCGTGGAGGCTTCTGCCTAGCATCTGGTAGCCGCCACAAATACCAACCACAGGTGTCCCGTTCCTCGCCTGCTGAAGAATATTCTCAGCCAACCCCGATCGCCACAAGTAGATAAGATCGCTAACAGTGCTCTTGGTACCGGGCAGGATGATAAAATCAGGGGTGCCTAGTTCAGAAGGATGAGCTATATAGCGCACCTGGCAACCCTCCTCCTCCAGAGGGTCAAAATCATCGTAGTTGGAGATGTGGGGAAGATGAATAATAGCGATGTCCAGGTCAGACGAGGGCGAGCTCTCTACCCCCTGCTCAAGATAGACCGAGTCCTCCTGGGCAATGGCGATGCCTCGGAAGTAAGGCACTACACCAAGGACAGGCTTTGCCGTGCGCTTCTCAAGAAGCTCAAGCCCTGGCCGGAGCAATCTGACATCGCCGCGGAACTTGTTAATAATAAAGCCCTTAATGTAGTTACGCTCATCTTCTTCCAGCAGCTCCAGAGTGCCAACAAGCGAGGCAAAGACCCCTCCCTTATCAATGTCTCCCACTAGGAGAACAGGAGCATGGGCCATCTTGGCTATCCGCATATTGACTATTTCCCTCTTTTTTAAGTTTATCTCCGCCGGACTTCCCGCCCCCTCAATAACCACCAAATCATAACTAGAACGGAGGCGGTTTAGCGAATCTTCCACCACCTTTAGTAAATAGCGAGTATAATCATAATATCCCTGGGCGGAGATGGTCCTTACCACCTTACCGTGAATGATTACCTGAGACCTAGCGTCTGCCTCTGGCTTAAGCAGTACCGGGTTCATGTCCACGATAGGCTCAATGCCGGCTGCCTCCGCCTGCACTACCTGGGCTCGCCCCATCTCTCCTCCCTCTTTAGTAACAAAGGAATTAAGCGCCATATTCTGCGCCTTAAAGGGGGCAACAGAGAGACCATCCTGCCTGAATATACGGCAGAGAGCGGTTACCAAGATGCTCTTGCCCACAGAGGAGGCAGTTCCCTGTATCATCAAGGTCTTAGCCTGCATCTTAATCACCTACCCCTCTCTTGGTTTGCCCACTGAGCGCAGGACTTCACAAATCGCTTTGCCAACGAAGACTTGCTACCAAAGTGAAGATGAAGATATGATGCCAGAATGTTGGACTCAGGTCCAAGAATAAAGCCCTCCAACTGCTCTTCAGGCTCAAGGATTCGGTAGGCTGCTCTCTCGGTTAGTCTTGGCAGCTTTGACCAGTGGAAGAGGTGCCCGCGTAGCCTCTCGCCTCTCGGTGCCAGGATGCTGTTTTGCAGCGTTTCAGCTACAGCATAGCCCATTCTCGCCCGCTTTTTTTGCATCTCTGCCCAGCCTGGAACAAGACCAACCATAGCATGCTTATTGCCTTCAAAGTCGATGATGCCCTGTGAGATATACATTAACCCACCACACTCAGCATAAATAGGCATGCCTGCCTCGGCTGCTTCTACAAGAGCTCGCTTGAATCCGCTATTCACCTCAAGCTCATCGGCATACATCTCAGGAAAGCCACCACCGACATAGACTCCCTGGGTATCAGATGGCAGGTTGGCATCATGTAAAGGGCTGACAAATCTTAGCTCCGCTCCCCAGGCAGCCAGGAGGTCGAGGTTGTCCTGATAATAGAAGCTAAACGCCTCATCCTGAGCCACGGCGATGGTGGTTTGCACCGGCTCTGCCTTCAAGGGGAAGAGCTTACCCTCCGTAACCTGTGGCAGTGGTTCCGTCATACCAGCCAGACGGAGAATGATGGCTACATCCACCGTTGACTCGACCTGCTCCCTTAACCTCTCCATGTATTGGCTGAGTTCTCCACTCTCAGCAGTGGGCACAAGTCCCAGATGTCGTTCGGGAAGGCATATGTCAGTTTTCTTCGGCAGGTAGCCAAGTACAGAAACCCCGGACTTCTTTTCCACTGCCTCGGTCACCCAGCGCAGATGACTAGAACTACCAATATTATTCAGGATGACGCCGGCTAGATTTACTTCTGGGTCAAGCTGGCGGTAGCCAAGGGCAATTGCGGCAGCACTACCTGACATCTTGGCTACATTCATCACCAGAATCACCGGAGCCCGAAGCCATCTGGCAATCTCGGCTGTGCTGCCAGCACTCTCCAGCCCGTTTCGCCCATCGTAGAGTCCCATTACCCCCTCCACCACGGCGATATTAGCCTCCCTAGCGGCATGGGTAAAAAGCTCAATCAGGGATTCCTGAGAAAGCATCCAGCTATCAAGGTTGTGGCAGGGCAAGCCTGCCGCCAGGGAATGATAGCTGGGGTCAATGTAATCCGGACCACACTTGAAGGGCTGCACCAGCAAGCCTCGCCCTCTTAAAGCAGCGATGAGCCCGGCGGTGATAGTGGTCTTACCCACCCCACTGCTTGTCCCCGCGATTACCAACCTAGGGATACTCACAAAGTTACCCCTTGCTGCTTCTCTATAGCTTCAGCCACTGCCCTCTTTACTGCTATACCAATCAGTTCTCCCATCTTGGCGTGCCCACCAGTGTATCTTACCAGAGAACCCTTCCCGGAGACAACTATCACATTGTCAGTTCCGGTGCCGGTAGCCTGGTTTTCGGGAGTATATGTGCTTCTAATATCCATATCCTGAAGGGCAGCAGTTTTGGCTTCTGTAACCGTGATGATAGCCCGAGCCATAGCCCCATCGCTTAAGGTGGCATTGGTCAAAAGGATAATGTTGATCGTCCCAGATAGACTTTCAAACTCATCATTCCTTTCCACTGAGCCTGCTTTATCCACACCCATCCTTTGAGCATTGCTCTTTACCCCCGCCGTAGCCAGACAGCACACCATAAACTCTTCATAACTACTCTCGCAGACAGCCAGATTATCCATATCGGCTGCCGTGGACAAGAAAGCGATATCTTCAGGATAAATCCCCAGTATAGCGGGAAGCCATTTTTCAAATTCCTCATAATGGTCGTGCAAGTAATCCGACAGGGAATGGGGATTATAGTGGTTAGCTACAAAGCTCACCTCTCTGTATCCCTCCCTGGTGCTAAGAACCCGACACTTCTCTTCCAGGGAAATAAGCAGTGTCTTCACCTCAAAACCTTGATAAGTGTGATAGATAACCTTTGCCTTTATCCCTTCTAGGTTTAGAGGAATTTCCCTTTCTGTCATTCGTCTCTCCTTTCTAGCGCAACCTCAACATCATCAGTCCGTGCACTTATTCTCCCCTTCTCCCAACTTGTATTTTGCCCGGTAGCCACGGGGAGTCACCATCCACCTGTCAAAGGTGAAAGTGGTCGAGTTTCCTACGATGATAGTCGTGGACATGCCAATGTCAAAATCCAGCATGTGTTCTAGGTCGGTTATGGTTACCTTTTGACCCTCGCGATAGGCACTATCAACGATGCCAACCGGGGTAGAGCGGCTACGGTATCGCAGAAGAATCTTCCTAGCCTCAGCCAGCTGGTATTGCCGTTCCTTACTTTTGGGATTATGGAGAGCGATAACGAAGTCCCCTTTGGCTGCCATGCGCAGTCGCTGAGCAATAACTCGCCAAGGTGTTAGCCGGTCGCTGAGGCTGATTGAAGCGAAGTCGTGCATCACGGGAGCACCGAGCAGGGCAGCAGTGGCGCAGAGAGATGGTACACCAGGTATTACCTCTATTTCGAACTTAGTAGGGCATCCCTGTTGCTGCATTATCTCGCCCACGAGTCCAGTCATGCCATAGATGCCGGCGTCTCCACCGCAAACCACAGCCACTGTTTTGCCTTCCTCTGCCAAACTAACTGCCCTTTTCATCCTTTCAACCTCTCCTCCCATGCCACCAGCGATGACCTCCTTTTGAGATAGAAATTGCTCGATTAACTTAACATAGGTCTTGTAGCCCACAACCACATTGCTCCAGGCAAGAGCTTCCCTTGCCTTGAAAGTCATCTGTTCCGGAGCACCGGGTCCAATCCCTACTAAGAAAAGCTTGCCCTTTTTCTGTTTTTCACTGCTGTTGAACGATACCCGGGCTACAGCTATGGTGACATCATTCAATTTCGTCTTAGACACTACCAAATGGTGGCTCTTGCTGCTCATCAATGCCGCTGGCTCGCATACCGCCGGGGTCCCCACCCACTTGAATGTCATAGCCGAGGGGGCAGATGGAAACTTCACCTGGCTCAGAGCCTCTCTGGCAAAGAATTCTACCGGCAGCTCGCGCTTTCGGGCAAACTCCAAAAGACCCTGCTCATCCCTCTTTAAATCAATAGTAGCTATATTCCTTATACTCTTGATAGAGAGCCTATGCTCTAGGAGGACTTGGGTGATAGCTTCCTCTATTTTGGAGCAGATTACTCCTCGGTTGCAGCCGATGCCAACCACCAGGCTTTTAGGGCGGCATATCACTGCTCTATCAAGCAGCGCTTGATGTTCCTGTCCCAAAAGCTGATCAGTGATGACCAGCGCTGCAAGGCAAGTGGACCTGCCCAAGTCGTCAAGGCTGGAAAATTTACGAATATTCTCAGGGAGGCTTCCCCGCCACCAATTCCTCTCACCGGCATCTTGATAGAGCCCCACCTTCTCACCGTTGACTATGGCGGCACTCACCTTAGTGACATTGGCTTCACTGTCAAGTTCCCACCCGAACTCTCGCCCCAGAAGGTCGACAGCAATGGTCCCGCTTACCTCTGAGGCAGTGGTGACAACTGGCTGGGCACCAATAACAGAGGCAATTTTGCTTGCCAACTGGTTAGCGCCTCCCCTGTGTCCTGAGAGAAAGCTTACTGCAAATTTACCCTTCTCGTCAATCACTACCACCCCAGGGTCCTTGTCCTTACCCTTGAGCTCTGGAGCCAATAGACGACCGGCAATGCCCACAGCCATGATGAGCGCCAGATTCTCATAGTTACTAAATACCCTCCTCACCACCTCTTTCACTGGCTCCTGAAAAGAATACTCTCCTGCTTTCTGCTCAGAAGCAAATTTAGCCGGGATGTATAAATGGCTTTCCGGGAAGAGCCGAGCTAGCCGTTGTCCAAGCTCAACCCCGTTCTTTGTTATAGCAACGATGGCTATCTTCTGGCTCATAGCTTCCTTTGACGATATCCGTGGCTGAAATTCTTGTTATAAAGCCTGGAGTGGTAGCCTTTTCTCTCAGAGTCTAAAACGCTACCTACCAATATCAATGCCTGTTTCTTTATACCCAGTGCGCGCACTTTCTTTGCTATGTCCTTCAAAGTAGAGCGTATTACAATCTCATCATTCCAACTCGCTCTGTAGACTACAGCGGCTGGGGTCTCACCTGAATAGCCACCATCGAGGAGTTCCTGCACCACCCTCTCTGTAAGAGATACACTTAGGAAAATAGCCAGTGTAGCTTGGTGGGTTGCCAGATTCCTCAGACTCTCCTTCTCCGGGACCGGGGTCCTGCCCTCGGTTCGAGTAATGATGACCGTTTGGGAAAGCTCGGGGATGGTAAGTTCTGTCCTCAAAGAGGCAGCAGCAGCGCATAGGGAGCTTACCCCGGGGACAATCTCATATTTGATGCCGTGTTCTTCCAGCACATCTATCTGTTCCTGGAGAGCACCGTAGATGCTGGGGTCGCCGCTCTGAAGGCGTGCCACCGTCTTGCCCTCCCTTACCGCCCTCAGGATAATCTCCGTTATCTCTTCCAGCGACAAGGAAGCACTCTTATGAATCCTCGCCTCGCTTCGTGCCACGGAGCAGACCCTGGCATCAATTAGCGAATCGGCATAAATGATGACATCCGCCTGCTCGATAATCCTTTTCCCTTTTATAGTGAGTAGCTCGGGGTCTCCAGGACCAGCGCCAATAAAGTAAACCTGAACTGCCATTTTTACCTCCGCACAATCAGGAGAGAAAAATAATCTAAATTTCTTCCCTTCAACTCCCTGATATCCCTGACTATCTCCTCATCCTTGGTGGTGCATCTTTTGACATAGACACATTTATCGGTGAGTTTCATCTCCTCGAGAACATCTAGAATTCTATCGAAGACAGTATTCACCTTGAGGAGAACTACAGTATCAAAGCTTTCAAGCGTTTCCCTGAGAGCTTTGTCTTGGTAAGTAGCCGAGATAATCGCTACCCGTTCCCCACCACTGGAGAGCGGGAGCATAGCCCTTGCCGCAGCCGCATTGACGGAGGAAATACCAGGAATTACCTCGATGGCAACCTCCGGGTAGCGCTCCTGAAAGATGGAAAGGATGTAGACGAATGTCCCGTAGAAAAGGGGGTCACCCTCGGTGACGAAGGCACAGTCTTTCCCCTGAGCAAGGTGCCGCCAGATTTCCTCGGCGGCTTTTTCCCAATATGGCTCCAACGCGCTCTTCTGCATCGGGAATACCAGCTCTACCACCTTTTGAGTCGGGCTCCCCAGCAAGCCACTTATAATGGAGCGAGCGTAGCTTTCGTGCCCGGTATCCTTTTGAGGGACAAAGATTACCGATACCTGAGAAAGGACACGCTGCGCCTTGAGAGTGATTAACTCGGGGTCCCCCGGCCCCACCCCTACCCCATAGAGACACCCCATTGTCCGCTTATTAGTGTTCACTTTCACTCACCTTTCCGCTTCCCGCCATCCGGTAATTACAAACACTGGATTTAGCGCCTCAAGACGGGTAAGATTGGCTATATCCTT
>Ga0209979_1004120_pt1 | contig 12228 bp, 17 predicted proteins | sample AnhtaG_FD_183114 | JGI IMG/M metagenome (GOLD analysis project Ga0209979, IMG submission 183114) | Deep subsurface microbial communities from Anholt, Denmark to uncover new lineages of life (NeLLi) - Anholt_01485 metaG (SPAdes) (version 2) | ecosystem: Environmental > Aquatic > Marine > Oceanic...
GCGCTAAAGCCTCTTCAAAGCCGCGGAGACACGCAGAACCCAGCCCCAGTTTCCCCTGTCGATGGATGACCCAGAGCCTACCCGGGTGGCGGGAGGCCAGTTCCTCCGCTATCTGCCCCGTCCCATCCGGCGAGTTGTCGTCCACGACGATGATCTCTAGCCCCTCGATGCCCAGGGAGAAGGTCTCCTTCACCATCTGGGGCAGGTTCTCCGCTTCGTTGTAGGTGGGCAGCACTACTATAGTCTTCACCACGCTCTTCCCCGGCCTTCTTCGCCGAGAATTATACTCACCGCAGGGCAAATGGTCAAAGACGGAGGGGATGGTTCTCCTCCGCCACTTCCGCTGGGGGTTCGGAAAGGTCTCAGGTCTTATTCCGATAGATCGCTCACTCTGCTCTCTTCTCCTCCACCACCTTCATTAGCACAAATATGTGCTTCCCGCTTCGATGCGGGATCACCTTCTCCACTCGTACCCCTTTGCCACTCCCAAATTAGGTAGAATTGCGGAGCTCAGATGGGCAAGGAGCGCTCAAACGACCAGGTTTTTCTCAAGGACTTGCGTCGGCGAGCAGTGTCACCATAGGTCAGCGAATGCTATCGGGAACCCTTTCTCAGCTCCTCTTAGATGGGCTTCGAGAGACGAGCCCAGTTGACCCAGAAGAGTCACCCCCACCCTGGAAGAAAAAGCCCTTGAAGTCCTCGTAGGGGATAATCGCTATCCGGAAGCCCCTGAGCCTGCCAGAGCATCCGGTCTTCCTATCCCGGTTCTCGCTCAGAATCAAGACCGCTGGCTGATCCACACCGGCCGTCCGCTGGGCTTGGGCAACCATCTCTTTCAACCACTTCGGGATCCTGGCCCGCGACTTGCACTCGATCACCAGACCGTCCTGGGTCTCCACATCTCCGATCGCCCACCAGCGGCGACGCCCCCCGAAATCCCTGGCCACCCGCTTCTCCAAGGCTCTACCCACCTTCACAGATCTCCGTCCCACCTCGTAGCTCCTCCCCCTACCGCTCAGCCGAAAGCCTCGATCCCTTTCTGCGAATGACGTAGGCGATGAACCTTCCCATGAACTCATCGTACTCGGGGTTGTTTCCCCGTCGGACTACCCCCGCCCATCCCTCATTTGTGGGTCGGCTTCCTAAGGCGGATCGAACACACAAGGTCCCCAGTCACTGTTGAGTGGGGAGGTTGTCTTCCACCTACGAGCGGTGTTGGGCTAGACATCACTTTGCTCTTTGATGTACCAGGAGGGCTTGTTTCCCCTGAGCGCCAGCTGTGCCCTAGGCCAGCAGTGGTGCTTGTATTGGCAGTACCGGCAGCGAAGCTCCAGCTCCATCCTTCCGTTCTGGGCTCTCTCTGGCTCGAAAGCACCGGGCGGGAGGTCCTCGGGTGTGGATTTCAGGATGGCCCTGCCTCTCTCCTCCATCGCCTTCCAGATATCCGGATCGAACTCAACCACCCGCTCGTTGAGGGTCCCGCTCTGGCCGTCCAGGATCACGAAGATGCTCCGATCCAGGTCAAGGGCCTTCATGTAAGCGTGGACTTGGGACACATACCCCCACTCGTCGGTGATGCCCTGCGTTTCGACTCTCCGGTAGCCGTACGGGCTCATCTTCTTGAACTCGGCGACGAAGAGATCCTTGCCGTCATGGAAGAGGCCGTCGATGTAGCCGCCCACAGTAACCCCGTCGATCTCCAACTCTACTCGATCATTGGAGAGGCCGATGTCGCAGCCGGCTAGCTTGGCCGTGGCCATGACCGCCAGTTCCACCGCATCTCCGATGAGGAAGTTGAGTTTGACCCGGGGGGCCAGCTCCTCCGCCTCGAAGGCGTGATAGCCGTAAGCGCCCTTCCGAGCACAGGGATGGCTGAAGCGGGTGACGTAGAGGCGACCTGGCTTCTCCTCCCGGTCTTGCATGAGCTGCCGGATCACCACTCTTTCAAACCGTTTCACGACTTCCTCCAGGATCGCCTCGTCGATGGTCTTGCCTTCCTCGTTCAGGTATTCGTAGATCCGATCCACTATCACTCTTGACATCCCTCCTTGGCAGTGCTATACTGAAGGTAGCAGTCTCTCCTACTGCTGCTACGTGACCGGGGGGCCCAGTCAGCAGAGATGCTTGATCTGGGCCTCTCGCTTTGTGAGCGGTTTTGCCCTCCACCCCGAGTAGATCAGGCATTCCATCTCACCAGCTTGCCTTGTCATCTTCCGAACTCCTTGTGGCCGTGGCTAGACCGAAGGCTGCCCTCTCAGTAGAAGGGGTGCTCCGGTTTCATCCGTGGCTGTACCTCACACTCCAGGAATTCCTCCACCGGCATCGGTGAACGCTTCGCCAGGGCTTCCAACTCCTCCTGGCTCTATTACTCTGAGATCCCTTGCCAGATGTTCCTTCTCCGTTCGGCGATGAGATCAAGCAGCAACGAGTGGGCCATTCTCTCTCCTCGTTGACTTCTCCCCCGGCCTGGTACGCCTAGGGGCGCGCTGACCAAACGGGCAAGCGCTCGGCGCTCTCTCGTCCACGTGGACCGGCCATTCCTCCGGAGGGCGGCAGATGTAGTCCCACAAGGTGCCCAGGGCTGGATCCGATCTCCTAGATCGTTCAGGAGTTCCAAGCATTGCCCGGTCACCAGCTGACCGCTAACGATCGGGACCAGGCGGTGATAATTCTCTATCGTCTCCAGGGCCTGGAAGCGCTGATCTTCCATCAGCTTCAGAGGGGACTCCAACGTTTTCCTTCTCCTGGCTATCTTTTCACCCTTGTCTTTCGCAGGGCTTCGAGGGAGCTGGCCCGCTTCCGGGCATTTCCTTTCAGCTCCGTCTTGCACCTGCCCGCCCGTTCGGCGGCTCTGGCACGATGCAGAAGCTCACGAGTGATGTCGCTGGCCGTGACTTTGCCCTCTTACTGCCGGATGGCTAGGCTCAGGATGTGCCTTTCCTTCCGCAGGCCCACCCTAGAACGCCAACAATGGAGAACACCCTTGTGGACGCCGAGCGCCGTGGCCTCTTCGAGCTGCGCAGGGCGACTCTCTGGCATCTCGGGTAGGATTACTTGCAAGGGCCAGCCAAACCGTGCCTCCATATGCTTCATCAATCCAGTTTTCCTCATTGCCGCCTCTGTATTGTTCCTCTCTCTGGGTCGCTCTTGTTCCTTCAACAATCAAAAAAGGGGGGGCTTCACTGTGTGCCATTACATGATACCATATTGTCGCCTACTTTTCAAGCCCTTTGGGGTGGATTTTGAAGTTTCTGTGCTATAATGACACGTGGAGGGAACTGAACGGTATCATGGAACGAGACCAATATCGAGCTATTGGGGGGCGGCTCCGGGCAATCCGGGAAGGCAGCGGGGATACTCAGGAAGACATTGCGCGGGTTCTTGGGATAACCCGAAAAGCCTACGGCATGTATGAAAGCGGCAAGAGGCGGATAGATCTCAATGACCTCAAACTGATTGCTGATCATTATGGGGTCTCACTGGTCTACTTTCTAGGAGAGGACATCGAAACCAATCGCATCCAAGCCGCGCTTCGTAGAGCAACCCAGACATTGGAAGAGACCCGCAAGCGCCTGGAGGAGGTCATTCCTTACCCCGGCCAATGGGTGTGGCTGCCCCTCGTGGGCACCCTTCCTGCTCGCTATCCAGAATGGCTGGACCCGGAAGAAGCCGAGGAGTTCTATCCCTGCTCCGTTGAGCAGGTCAAGAAGCGAGACGGCGCCTATGCTCTCCGTGTCAAGGGAGACTCGGTGATCGAACGCCGGATCTTGGATGGGGACATAATCTTCGTTGATTCCAAGCGTCAGGCGCAGCCTGGCGATGTCGTTGTGGCTCGAAAAGACGATGAGGTGGTATTGAGAATATACAACCAGGATGCCAAGGGGCCCTACTTGCAGGCCGGCAATCAGGGGTATCCGATTCTCCGCTCGAAGGATGCGCGGATCCTCGGTGTGGTGGTGGGATTATACAGAGAGAAGGCGTAAGGAAAAGGGATTATAGACCTCTGAGGTAAGCCCTCTACTCCTCGAACATGTTGAACTGCTGAGGCCACAACGAGCGGGGATCCACTTCTGATAGGCCGAGGATCTGCTTGAGTAGGTTCGCTGTCGCCGGAGCGTGGCCTCCGTAGCGGTCGTTGAAGAAGCCGTACACCTGGTCCACCCGGGAGGCGACTCCCCTCACGGTCGGTACACAAGGGATGAAGTCCTCCGTTAGGTCTCTTGGCCCCAGGGTAGGGCTACCGTTTCGAGGTGGACGACCGAGCCAGCGAAAGTAGGCGAAGTCGGATGTCGCCTCCAGGGAGAAGGGCATCCATTCCAGGTCGTTGAGACATAGGGCTATGTCGTGCTCTCGTAGGAGGGAGAGGACATCTTCCCTCAGGAGCGAGGCATTTCTGAACTCGATAGCGAAGCGTAAGTCTTCTGCTATCTCGCGTAGAAGGCACAAGGACCCCCGAAGCGCTTCCAAGTTGTGATCGCCCAAGGTAGGGGGCAACTGAACGAGAACAGCCCCCAACCTATCAGCCAGCGACCAGCCTGCTAGCAGTGGCTCCGATGTCTCGTAGGCAGTGTAGGATCGCCGGGTCTCTCATCATGCTGTCCCTCGTGGGCTGGATAGCCATGAAAGTACTGAATGGGGGTGTCTCCCCTCATAGCGTCAAACGCGGTCTGCGCTTCAGTCTGACTTGAGAAGCGTTGTATCCGTACATCTACGCTGTGACCAGCAGTCACGATACAAGCGAAGCCATAGGTCGTGTCCTCGATAGAGGTGTCAAGTTGGTCAAGCTGGTCAGGCGGACACTTCACCGCTTGGACTGCCTGTTGCAGTACCAGCACCTCCGTGTCTGTGAGGACAGAGGTGCTTGTAGGTGTTGTTGCTAGGGCAACAGTCGTTGGTACGGATTGAGGCGTCGTATTGTCTCACACAACCGGCAAAGCGCGCTTGTGTTAAGCGCTCGCCTGGTGCTGGATTCTACCCCGCCCCGTCCGCCTGTGCAAGTCGGCGTGCAGGCGCAACAGACGAGGCTGTCTTGACCACGATCGTGAGGACGATGCCTTCCGGACTCCTTGCTGAAAGGTTTTGACTCTCACGCGGTGTGGAGCTATACTAGCAGAGGATGAGACAGTAGGCATACCCTCGCACAGAACATCAGGCCCCACTCACACCTCTCACCGTCAGAAAGGTCCTACACACCGTAATACGTGCTCGTCATCAGGGCCTGCGTTGGCAGGCGTGGAAGGCTCTCGCTGATGTCCAGACACGCGGTCAGACTGGCTCCTCTAGATCCGCCGATGGTGCTCTTTCTCCTCAGCGCGGTCCTGGGCGTGTGGTCGGCGTATGACCGCAGTCTGTCCTGGAGCACCCTGGGGGTGCTGACAGCGGGGTTCCTACTGTTCGTCCTAATCTCACGCCTAGCCACGCCCCACCGTCGGTGGCGTGCTGTTGCCCTGTTCATCGCACTAACGAATCTGCTCCTGTCGTTGTACTTCGTCGCCCAGTACGCTCACTTTGGGTATCCTCTTAAGACAGAGCCCGTCCGCCGCCTAGTCACTCTCATTGGGAAGGTGATCCCACCGGCCGTCATCTGGGCCCCTACGCCCCACAGCGTGGCCACGTTCCTGGAAGGGGGTCTCTTCCTGACAGTTGCACTCCTGCTTACAGAGAAACGGAGGATCTGGCGCATCGGTGGAGGTATCGCTGTCGCTCTCACTGTGCTGGCAGTGCTGATGAGCGAGTCACGAGGAGCGTGGCTGGCTGTGCTGGCCACATCGATTCTGTGGCTTGCTCTTCACTGGCGGCCAGCGCGTGCGATGGCCATCGCCGGTGTGCTGTTGTCGCTAGGGCTCGCTATCTACACAGTTGTGCAGGGCGACGTCACGGTGCTCAATGACATTCCAGTCGCTAATCGGGTGTTGGCTCCCCTCTTCATCCGCCCAGACCGGCTGCTGGTTTACCGTAACAGCCTTTACCTAATCCAGGACTTCCCGCTAACCGGAATCGGACTCGGCGGGCAGTTCGCGATGATCTTCTCTAGGTACGCACTTCTCATAGGGCCTCCGTTCCTGACCTACTCACACAGCCTCTACCTGGAAGTATGGCTCCAACAGGGGTTACTCGGTACAATCGTATGGACATGGTTGATAGCAGCGTTCTACCAGGCTACCCGAACGTATGCTAAACCGGGTTCTGATCTTCTACACCAAGGCACGTGGCTAGGTGTCACGTCCATCCTTGTATACGGGCTCGTCGACGCGCGGCAGTACGTAGACCTCTGGTGCTGGTTTCCGTTCTTCGCCCTTCTTGGACTTGAGGCAGCCATCGTATCCCGTCGGGGCGGTGTGGTCCCTCCGCGTCGTCACTGGGTGCTGCCAGCTGGAGTCGCCGGTGCGTTCCTGGTCGCTCTCCTGGCGGGCTTTCACCCCCTGCCGGCCACGTGGCACGCCAACCTGGGGTGCTTGATGCAAGCCCGCGCGGATCTGCAGCCAGCCCTGGACGATGGACCGCGAGCCGCCTTGCGGCAACAGGCAGTGGATCACTTTCGGCGGGCGATCGAAATCGCTCCCCTCAAGCGCACTGCCCAGCAGCGGCTTGGGTTGATCTTACTGGAGGAGACTCGGTTTGAAGAAGCCGTCGAGCATCTGGAGACAGCGTGGCAAGCTGATCCCGACAACACCACTACGCGCAAGGGGCTGGGTCTGGCATACGTGTGGCTGGGCAGTGTAGAGAAAGCGTACCCCCTGCTCGAAAACATCCCTGACATCGTCTACGAACTCAATATCTGGGGATGGTGGTGGGGCACCCAGCAGCGAATGGAGCAGTCGCTCAACGCACATCGCATGTCGCTGGTGCTGGAGCCAGACCAGCCGGCGGTGCAGGAGAGGCTTCAGCAGCTCGAGAGTGAGCTGCATCCCTGGTAACGTCGGATGGTGTCGCATCTCGAGGTAGTTTCAGCACAAGCTACTGTAGAAGTAGCTAGAAGAACGAGAGAGTCAGAAGCGATTGTCTCATCTTACGAGTCCACTGTTTGACTATCTTTGTGCCATCCGCCGACTGGTCGCCGCCTAACGGCCGCGAGCTGAGCGGCGCTCCCATGATGACACAATCATCTCCAACATTCCCACACACCCAACCAAACTCACATTGTCCCATCCTCGGCGTCCGCTCCAGCGAGGGGTTACTCGGGGCTAGGATTTCTTTTCTCTCTTCGACCAGTACTCCTCTGCCTCCTCCTCCTCCAATTTCTCTAGCCGGGTGTAATAGTCCCGAAACTCCCTGAGGTGGGCTAGCGCTATCTTGCCGGTCAGGATCTCATCATCGTTGGTTACATTCGTCTCGGGATCTCTAGTTCCGTGTTCGAGCTCAACCTCCAACCCTATGCGAAAGTGCTCAAGGTCGACCTGGCTCCAATCAATGCCTAGCTCATCTCCAATTCGCTTGGCTTCTTCTACCGAATAGATAGAATACCTTCCCCGAGGCATCGCTTCCCAAGAGAGGCGCAACTGCGTCGGGCAAAGGTGTTTGTGTAGGGCATCGATATGGAAGGCCCCTTGGAGACGGAATCTCCCCCTTCGAGGGGTTTTCGCATTTCCGGGAGACACCTCCAGCTCTTCCCTCAACCTCTCCCAGTCATATATAAGCCGAAGAGAAGTTTCAGTCGCCCTTCGCCTTCGAGCGTTACATAGGTTGGTTCAAAATCCCCCTCATCCGTGATATACTTTATCTTGATTGGAGGTTTAGCCATGGAAGGTATTTCCTTAACGTTAGCCCCTTACTTCCCCGAGTGCGCTTTGAGGGAGATCGATCCGGACCGCGATGCCGACATCCTCATCGAGCGTACGTTGGAGTACGGTGATCGGCGCGAGGTGGCCTGGCTTTGCAAGAGACTGGGAGAGTCTAGGATCAAGGAGTTCCTCCGACGAAGGGGCGCCCGTGCCCTCTCCAAGCTAGCCTTCGCCTTCTGGTGCTTAGTGCTGGGAGTCGAACGATGGCATCGCCCAGCCTGGGCCGGTACGGCAGATCTGCTCTGGGGAAGATAGGATGAAGCGGCTCCACTGGGGGGCAGTCCCGGAAACAGCTCGAGCCGTCCTGGAACTCCTGGGACAGACGGCAGTAGCGGAACAGTTCTACCTCGCTGGTGGCACGGGCCTCGCTCTGCTTTTAGGTCACCGCATCTCGGCCGATCTCGTTCTCTTCTCTAGGGAGAATTCACTCTCCTCCAGCGAGCGACGAGAGCTCTTGCATGCTCTGGCCGAATTCTGGCCTGGTGATGCTCTGAAGATCGCCCTCCAGAAGGACGGCACTCTCATCGTCGCTCTGCAAGGCGTCAGCACAAGCCTGTTCCACTATCAGTACCCTCTGGTCGGTACTACAAGATCCCTCGCAGGTAACCTCAGGCTTGCTTCCCTGGAGGATGTTGGCCTAATAAAGGTGGCAGCGATCATCGGGCGCGGAACGAAGCGCGATTTCGTAGATCTCTTCTTCGTGAGCAAGGAAGTGTCCTTGGAAAGGTTGCTGGAGCTTGACGCAACGAAGTTTCCCCACGTTAGAGGTTTTCCCCTGCAAGCCTTGAAAGCCCTGGCTTATTTCGCCGACGCCGATAGGGATCCTCCTCTCAGAACGCTAGTGGAAGTAGACTGGGAAGAGGCAAACGATTACTTCGAAGGGCAAGCACTAAGCCTCGGGCGCCGATGGTCGGGCTTAATGGCGTAGATCCCTTTCGGCGCTGACCTTTCGTGAGCACTTGTGGTACCAGACCCCAGACAGCCCCTGGAAAAAGCTCCCCTCAGCCGTCCTCGACCACCCAAGATATGCCACACCCCTTGGCCGGAGCCCTCAATAGCCAGCCTAGCAGGAGTGTGGGAGACTGAATAGTTGATATTCTCCGTGAGGCACTGGCTCTCGAACGAGGCGATGGTGCGTTCGGGAGGTCGTTTGTCTCTGAATCTCGATGAAAAGGCCCCTTGAGCGAAAGCGCTCCTCCCCGAGGGGCTTTTCCCATTTCTCCAGAGAGGAGGTGAGGCAAAGAAATGCAGCCTGGTATACGCAGTAGCGCATTAACCCCAGCAATCCAAACAGGAGGCGAATATGTCAGATCTAGTGATCGAACGAATGGGTGGCCCTCACCTTTGAAGTGGAGGTAGAGGGAGTGATGGTGAGGATCGAATACCATGGGTGGAGAAGGGAGTAGGTAACCCACCTGAGATCATAACGCCTCAAGTGACTCCACACAGGTAGCAACGGTCGTCATGGACAACGGCCTTGACACCAAGGCGGTTCTGGGTTATACTATCTATGTCTTGGTAGGCCCACCTGGACATGGTATTACACAGGAGGTATTGGTATGCCCGAAAAGACAAAAATCGTCAAAGTTTCCTCTAAGGGATGGGTGGTCATCCCGAAGGAGATGCGAGACCGAAAACAGATCAAGCCAGGGAACAAGGTACTCGTTAAGGAGACCGAGGCAGGGGTAACCATCCTTCCCCTTCCCAAGGACCCTATCCGGGCTGCTAGAGGATTTCTCAGGGGGGAAGGCTCCCTGGTGGAAGCCCTCCTCCGAGAGCGGGCTCGGGAGCGGGAACGCGAGGAGAAGATGATCCGTCGCCTCCGGGGCGAAGAAGAATGATGCATGTCCTGGACAGCTCTGCGCTTTTGGCCCTTTTCCAAAGGGAGGAGGGCTACGAGATCGTCGAAGGTTTCCTCAGCTCAGCGAAGAGAGGCGAGACCGAGCTCATCATGAGCGAGATCAACTACGGGGAGGTCTTGTACATCTCTGGCTTGTACCGAGGCAAAGAGAGGATGAGGGAAGTGAAGCACCTGATCGAGATGCTGCCCTTACGCCTGGTTCCGGTGAATCGTGAGGCTGTGGAGAGGGCTGCGGAGTTGAAGGTGGACCACCCTATCGCCTATGGGGACGCCTTTGCCGTGGCCCTCGCGCTGGAGGAAGGGGCCATCTTGGCAACCAAGGACAGGGAGCTCGAATCTGTGAGCCACCGCATAGAGGTGCTCTGGATATAGAGGACAACTAGCGATAGACCAAGACAAGAGATAGAGGCCTCGAGTGGATATCCACCGGGGCCTCTTCGCATTCCTCAAGCCCACCAGAGAAGAAGGAGAAGAGAGATGAAAAAGATGGTCTTGACCATTACGTGAGAAGAGAAAGGCTGGCTCGACCTATTCTTCAGCCAAAGGCAGACAATAGACGACGCGCACTCAGTGAGATGGATCTTGGCAAGCAGCGGTTGCTCTGGCGAAGCTCTTCTACAACTGGGCCACTTGCACTCGAGGGCAGGCTGTGTTATACTATTGTGGCAATCAGTATAACGTCAACTCCAACAGGAGGTGATCCATGACCACCATGCGCGTCTCACAGAAAGGCTGGATCGTCATCCCAGCCCATCTAAGGGAGAAATATAACATACAGCCAGGAGACGAAGTGGCCATAGTCGACTACGGGGGAGTTCTCTCTATCGTACCCCTCCCCGAGGACCCTATCAAGGCGGCACGCGGTATGCTGAAGGGAGGACGCTCCCTAACCGAGGCTCTCTTGGAGGAGCGCGCCAAGGAGCGGGCTAGGGAGGGTTAGACCGGTGCCCTACGTACTGGACAGTCACGCACTCCTCGCCTACCTGAATCAAGAAGAGCCAGCCCCCCGCGTGGGCGAGATCTTGGAAGAGGTCGAGCAAGGGGGCGACCCAGGCTTCCTGAGTCTCATCAACTATGGGGAGGTGGTCTACATCGTCGAGAGGGAGCGGGGCTTGGAGCTGGCCCACCAGACTATCGCCTGGCTGGATGCGTTGCCTCTGCAAGTGGTGATGCCTGATCGGGAGATTACGCTACTAGCGGCCCACATCAAGGCGAACCACCCTATTTCCTATGCAGATAGTTTTGGGGCCGCCCTTGCCTTGAGAGAAGATGCCAAATTCGTCACCGGGGACAAGGAATTCGAAGCCCTCAAGGGGTTGATCGAGATCCAGTGGATCTAACAACGCTCCAGGCGTGCCTCTTTGTGACCTGGAGAATGAGCCCAGCACCTGCCTGGCCCGACGGTGCCGATTGCAGCCCTCAAGAAGTGACGTGGAACATAACCTATCTTCAGGGTTGGGAGGGGGCTATGGCACGGAAGGCTAGGAAACAACTGTATATCGAGGCCCGCCAGGAGAAGATACTTAAGCGTCGGGGGAAGGAGCTAGATGTTTCCGAGGTGGAGTTGATCAGTCAGGGCCTGGACCTGGTCCTGGCCCGGGGAGAGAGTCCTGTCCCCGATCCCCACGCGTGTGAAGAGGAAAGGGCTTTCATCCGCGAACGGGCCAAAATTCCAGCGCTGGGCGGAGAGCGCTCCTGGGCCTTCTTCGTAAGAGAGTCGAATCCGTGTGGGCCGGATAGTCTGTGATTTGCAGGGCCTCCGGACGCTCACGAGAGGGCGGGAGAGGTATCGGAGGGCTATTTGATGTATGCAGCTATTGTACTCTATGGGCCGAGTATCGTCAGCGTTTCCTTCCCTGGCCCCCGGCCTGTCATCGCCGGGACAGGCTGCCGCGTGCCAGGGAAGGAGACCGAGGTCTTCAGAACGAGGTCAACGCGAACCTTAGACCAGGTAATCTCTCAGTTTCCGGCTACGGATGGGGTGGCGTAACTTACGCAGCGCTTTAGCCTCGATTTGGCGGATTCGCTCTCGGGTCACCCCGAACTCCTCACCCACCTCGTCCAATGTCCAATCCTGCCCACCCACCAGCCCAAAGCGAAGTTCTAGTACCCTCCGTTCTCGCTCGCTTAAGGAATCGAGAGCATCTTGCATCTGCTCCTTCAGGAGTTCTCGAGAGGCAGCATCCATGGGGCCGAGGACTGACTCGTCCTCGATGAAATCGCCCAACGAACTATTCTCCCCAGCCCCGATGGGCATCTCCAAAGACATAGGTTCCTGGGAGAGGCGCATTATCCTCCTTACCTTTGCCGCAGCCCTCCTGAGCCGACCCTCCAGGCTCAAATCCAGAGGCTCGTTCCTGCCCCATGCCTCTTCGATGGCTAGTTTGTCCTCCTCAGGCAGGATATCTTCCATCTCTAGCGCGATCTCCTCCGGGGTGGGCTCTCTCCCCAACTTCTGGACCAGCCGCCGAGAGACACGACTCAGGCGGTGTATCCTCTCCACCGTGTGAACGGGGAGGCGGATGGTGCGCGACTGGTCAGCTATAGCCCGACTGATCGCTTGCCGGATCCACCAGGTAGCATAGG
>Ga0209979_1004121_pt1 | contig 12223 bp, 7 predicted proteins | sample AnhtaG_FD_183114 | JGI IMG/M metagenome (GOLD analysis project Ga0209979, IMG submission 183114) | Deep subsurface microbial communities from Anholt, Denmark to uncover new lineages of life (NeLLi) - Anholt_01485 metaG (SPAdes) (version 2) | ecosystem: Environmental > Aquatic > Marine > Oceanic >...
TTACTCAATTAAGTAATATGTATGTGACATATAAACTTATCGTTTTTAACAGAGATAAACAGGTTAAAAAAATGGATTTTTTAGAGAGGACTGATCAGAATATTACTTAAAAAAGGAGGAGTTACGGGTTAAATTATAATTATTTTGCTATTTATGTCACATTATTTTATATAGACCTTATGTCACATATTTTATATAGACCTTTTTGCATCTATTAAGGCAATTAGCGAGGGTGAAATCAAGGGATGTGGAATTTTGACTTCAATGGTACCTTACGTACTTTCTTCCTTGCTCTCTTTGTTCTACCTTCGGTTAATCTTGAAAAAAGTCGAGTACCGCGAGAGGGTTGAAAGTATGGAAAATAGACGAGCAGATACTGGAGTATCTGAGATAATAGGGGTTGTTCTACTATTGCTGATGGCTATAGCGCTTTTCTCTACCGTTTATCTCTTCGTCATGAACGAGGCACTAGACGTTTCGGAAAAAACCTCACCATCTGTAACTGTGCTTGGAACGATTGGAGGAGGTGATATAATATTAGAACATCGTGGTGGAGAAGCATTGAGCTTGGATACGAAAATCATGATAACTATATCTGGTATGACCTACAATATGACCGTTGGAGACCTGTTAGATGATGAATCCAAGGGGGACGGAAAGTGGAGCATAGGTGAAAAACTATCCTATGGTCCATCTTTGGATATAACAGGCCGACAGGTTAGAATTCTGGTCATTGATGAGGAAAGCGGTTCAATGGTAATGCAGGGAGTTCTTCAAGAGGGAGATACATCGATGGATCCGTTTGTTATTACTAGATATGCTACTAATGTTGTGAGCTATTCGGCGAAGTTGTGGATGGAGTATGATTTCAAAAACTACTCTGGTTATTTGGGATTTGCATGGAAACCTGATGGAGGTGATTGGACTTATTCATCTCCACCTTTGGGATCAGGAGATGTTTACTCTGTCACAGGCTCTTATGCTGAGACCATTAATGGTTTAATTCCCGGCACGCTTTATTGGTTCAAAACTCAGCTTAAATATGGATCTACCATGATTGAGGGTTCAATGGCATCATTTACCACTTTAGGATGGGACGTAGGTATATGGCATTTCGATGAGAATACTGGGACTATTGCATATGATTCATCTGGTCGTGGCAACGATGGAACCCTGAAACCCAATGCTGTAAACCGACCTCAATGGACAATGGGGATAAATGGAAGTGCTTTGAATTTTGATGGAATAGATGATTATGTTGAGGTCTCTGATGATAATACTTTGGATCTAACAGATGCGATTACTATTGAAGCATGGATGAAACCTTTGGAAAATAGTGAGGGTTTTATCGGAGACATAAATTCAGTTATCGATACTTCAGAGTTTGGCATTCTTGATGTTTATGAACCCACTCTGATACATATCTTAGGAAAAATATATGCCATAGCTTGTAGGGGCACTGACAACGATGGATTCTTGATAACGATGAAGATAGAAAACAATGGTCAGATAAGAGAAGGTTACATTGATATCTTCGAGTTTGACACATCAAGTGGTTATGAACCCAATATTATTAGTATCAACGGTGATGTCTATGTCATTGCCTACCGAGGCCTCGATAATGATGGGTTCTTAAAGACTGTGGAAATAGACAGTGAAGGAGAGATAACGAATAGTGTCATTGACACCTTGGAATATGATGCAAACTACGGTGGAGACCCTAACATCATTCATGTCGACGGCACGATTTATGCCATTGCCCACACAGGCAGCGGCTCTGATGGATATTTAACAACGTTGCAGATAGAGAATAATGGAATAATTGCCAATAGCGTAATTGATATCTTAGAATTTGATGTAGCAGATATGGGCGTTTCTGAGGAATTCAACATCATTCATGTTGCTGGAGATGTCTACGCCATTGCCTACAGAAATCCTGACTCAGATGGATATCTAAAAACGGTTGAAATAACTAGTGGTGGACAGATAGGTATCATTGATACTTTCTCGTTCGACGTGTTCGATGGTTATCATCCAAGCCTCATTCATGTTGCTGGGGAGATCTATGCAATTGCCTATGGAGGTTTTGATGACTCAGGAGTCTTGAAAACGGTAGAGATAGCCAATAATGGACAGATTACAGATAGCATAATCGATACCTTGGAGTTTGATACATTTGGGAAAGATACCACAATTATTCATGTCAATGGGGATGTCTATGCCATTGTATATAGAGGGTATGGTAACGATGGATTCTTGAAAACGGTAGAGATAGCCAATAATGGACAGATTACAGATAGCGTCGTTGATACCTTGGAGTTTGATACATCCAGTGGTTATGAACCAAAAATCACTCATGTTGACGGAGACGTCTATGCCATTTGCTATCAAGGCAGCTATAGCGATGGATTCATAAAGACAGTAGAGATAGCAGCCAACGGCGATATTACCAACACGATTATTGATACCCAGGAATTTGGTGCCTTTAGATGCTATTATCCCAACATACTTCATGTCAACGAGGATGTCTATGTCGTTGTATATAGAGGGTATGATGACGATGGATTTTTGAAGACAGTGAAGATAGCTGACGATGGAACAATTACTAATAAAGTCATTGATACTTTGGAGTTTGACAAATCGAGTTGTTATTACCCAAGCATTATTCATATCAATGGAGATGTTTATGCTATTGCTTACACTGGCCCGGGTAGTGATGGATTCCTAAAGACTGTGAGAATAGTCAGTAACGGAAAGATAACGAATATTGTCATTGACACCTTAGAATTTGATACATCTTATGGTTATGAACCTAGTATTATTCATACCAATGGAGATATTTATGCTATTGCTTACACTGGCCCGGGTAGTGATGGATTCCTAAAGACTGTGGAAATAGCCGGTAACGGAATGATAACGGATGGTGTCATTGACACCTTAGAATTTGATACAAGCTATGCACGATACTCTGACATTGTTCATGTTTATGGTGGTACCATCTATGCCGTCGCTTACATGGGTCCCAGTAGTGATGGATTCTTAAAGACTGTGGAAATAGCCAGTAACGGAACGATAACGGATGGTGTCATTGACACCTTAGAATTTGATACAAGCTATGCACGATACTCTGACATTGTTCATGTTTATGGTGGTACCATCTATGCCGTCGCTTACATGGGTCCCAGTAGTGATGGATTCTTAAAGACTGTGGAAATAGCCAGTAACGGAACGATAACGGATGGCGTTATTGACACCTTAGAATTTGATACAAGCTATTGTTACGAACCAAAAATCATTCATATAAGTGGTGGCATTTATGCAATTGCCTACACGGGTCGCAGTAGTGATGGGTTTTTGAAAACTTTGAGGATAGGAAATAATGGAAACATCGTTAACTTAGTTGATGATTCTTTAGAGTATCACACATCTGATGCTTTTGAACCAAGCATCATTCATGTTGACGGTACCATCTTTGCCATAGCTTATAGAGACTATCACAGAACTGGTTTTGTGAAGACAGTCGAGATAGATTTAGAAGGTACGATTAGAGAAATACTATCCAAGGATGGTGCTTATGGAATTAGTGCAAATGCCACAAGAGTCTTTGCCACAATAAATACAGAGATAATTTCAGCACCGATTTCCCCAGGTTTTAACTATATTGCTTTTACTTATAACAGTAGTTCAAATCAGTTGAAGTTATATATAAACGGAACAGAAATGGCCAACGGAATAATGGCAGAGGTGATTACAACAAACACAAATAATCTATACTTCGGAAAAGTCAATGCCATTATTGATGAGGTTAAGATTTATGGTATGTCTCTTTCTGAGAGTGATATTGTCAGTCATTATACTGCTTTTGCTTCCTAATAACCGATGGAGAAAAACCAAGGTGGGAAAAATGAAAAGATTTAAGAAAAACATCAACGTCCTCCGGAATACGGATGAGGCAACAGTAGGAATTATTGTAGCGGTCTTAATGGTGGGATTAATACTTTCAGTTATTATGTTTGTACAAACATTTTACGTACCCAGATGGATGGAACAAAGAGAAGCTGAACATATGGATGAAGTATTGAATCAATTTTCCTTGCTAAAATTTGCAATAGATATGCAAATACTAACCGAACAAGATACTCCTGTGTCAACCTCAATAAATCTAGGTAACAAAAAACTACCGTTTCTTAAATCAAGTAACTCATTTGGCTTTCTTGGTATTTCATCAAATTTAGGAATTAATATAACAACAACTGATGATAATTCAACTCGAATTTCAATTGGAAGGATAACATATTCATCGGAAAATTTATATTTTCTTGATCAATCCTTTATTTACGAAGTTGGAGCCGTGATAACTAGTCAATCTGAAGGAAATGTAATGTCTATGATACCCTCCTTTGAGGTGATGTATTCTAATCTAGTGGTTAAATTAACATTTGATGCAGTAAACATTTTGGGCATTGGGGAAAAAATATCTGTTAGCGGATATGGAATATATCCAATACAGACAAAATTCTCGAATGCTAACATTACTGATATTACTGACGTTCAGAGTATCACCTTGGATACAAATTATCAAAATGCTTGGAGCATGTTTATCAATAGCTCTCTCTCAGGAAAGGGGCTAAATGAAGGCAGTGATTTTTGGATAAACACAACCGATAGCGGGATAAAAATTGAATTTGCCTCTGCCCTTGATGTTGATATCACTCTAAAACGCATTAATATCGTTGCCAAGATAGGCCCAGGATGGATTGAATAGAAATAAAATGAGATATAACCATTTTGTCTTCTTGAGAGCCTATTGGATAAAAGTTGATTCCTTTCAGATAGAAGATAGGGAAATTGATACAGAGGTATATCATGAAGATTAAAAGAGCAGATGATGCGGTATCTGAGATACTTGGAACTATTTTACTATTGACGATAGTTGTGGCAGTTTTCTCTGGAATGTCTATCTTTGTTTTAGCTCCTCCTTCTGATTCTCCTCAGCCATTTGTAACCATTACTGGAAAAGTGGAAGGAGCAAATATTACATTGACGCATTGCGGTGGAGAATCATTGTCTTTATCTTCGGTACTCTTTGTAACTATAGGCAATTCAACGAATAGTACAATAATCGGAAATTGTTTGGATAGCATATCTAAAGATGATGGGTGGTGGAATATAGGTGAAAAATTGAATTATCCATCTGGAATTATTGCAAATCAAGAGGTTAAGGTTACGGTTACCGATGTGGAAAGCAATTCTGTGATATTCATAGGGGTTTTTAATGAAGAATAAATGATTACAATCCCAACTATTACTACCACAAATGTTACAAACATTGGCGAAAAGAATACAATGTTAAATATGCTTATATTTCATTGAACGTGTAGTTAAAGGATAACATTGCTTGGCCAGAACCTGGTTACTTTGCACCGCCTTTTCAAGTGGACAGTTCTCATCATGGATGGGTCAGTGAAATCTCAACATGGCAAGAATTCGCCGACTCAATCGACGACATGTTCAGAATCATCTTTAGTCAAATACCGATTTCTGTGCAAATATCTTCCACAACTATCACAGACCCGAAATTAGCAAATAACTTTGACACTGTATTATTATATTAACTTGACATAGTGTCAAATGACCCCCTCTACAGATTGAAATCACATATTCGGGTAAGCCTGTAAAGAACTTTTCATTTCGCACCCTTGATGAGCATTTCGAATTATTTTTTACTGCAATATAAAGTATAGACTCCGCTAGGTGAGCATAGAATTTTTAGCGATTTTATAAGATATATAGCATAAGTACTGATTTTTTTACTTTCAGTCAACTACAAAAAAAGCATAAATAGTTTTATTGCTTCTTTTCCTGTTGATGGTGAGGACTAAACAGGCGTCATTAAAGAGAAACGATGTCATTAATGCATCTGAAATCGGGCAATATGCTTATTGTTCCGTTGCATGGTTTTTACAACGTTGTGGCTATGAACCTGATTCGCCGTTGCTTGAAGTTGGTAAGAAAGTCCATATTGATCTTGGTAAAACAATGGATTCTATTCAAAACGATATTAGAATATCAAGACGCTATGCAGCAATTGGCTATTTGTTTTTAACAATTACAATTTTAATTATTCTCTTCAGGGTGATCCTATAGATATTGTCATAATTTTTAGTGTGATTTTGTTTTTATGTGCCATTTTTTTCATTTCTAAGTCAAAGAGGTTGCATAAGAGTATATTGGATAAAAAGAAAAGATACAGGATTCCTGATGGAAAAATAATGTATTCTGATTTGAATGTCCCTGCAAAACCATTGTTTTCAAGACATTATAGAGTAGCAGGTAAACCAGATTATATTGTAAAGGAAAACAACCATTATATTCCTATCGAACTGAAATCAGGATCTTATTCAAGTCCACAGAAAAATCATATGTTTCAGCTTGCAGCATATTGTCAACTATTGGAAGATACCTATGGAGCCTTTGTTCCTTATGGGATAATCGTTTATAAAAACTCAGATTACAAAATACCATTTGATCCAAAGCTACGGTTTGAATTAGAATCAGTTATTAGAACAATGAGGAGTTCCCTGAAGACTGGAGATGTTGTATTAAATCATAATGATTCAAACAAATGCAGGTTTTGTTCAATGAGAACATATTGTAATAATAAACTTGTTTAAGAATATTCAACCAAAGTTAAATTTTGAATAAATTATAAAAAGGTTTTTAAATTAATAACTTATTTTAATTAGTGAAATGTTTTCATGGGGGACCTAATTCATGGAAGATGAAAATTTAACATTTGAAGATGGTATAATAATTTGTAAACATATATATCAATGTGCTATTCATAAAACGCTTCATGGCGTACCAGAAGAATGGGACATTTTTTATAAAACACATGAAACTTTAGAAAAACTTGATAAAGAGTTAAATAACGATCGTCTGTATGAAGTATTATTCAAACTCAATATGGAAGATGTCTACGCCAAAATGTAAAAAACAAACCTTTTAATAAAGCATCATCTTCTCGTTTTTTGAATTATGCGCATAGCTATACTATTGCAAGATAGATGTAAATCAAAACGATGTGCCCATGAATGTATAAAATTCTGCCCTAGAGTGAGAGCTGGAGACGAAACAATAGTCATGGGAGATGAGAAAAAACCCATTATCTCCGAAGAATTATGCGTTGGTTGTGGCATATGTATCAATAAATGTCCCTATGACGCCATTAAAATCATTGGACTTGCAGAAGAACTAAAAGAAGATCTTGTTCATCAGTTTGGAAAAAACAGATTTAGACTCTATAGACTTCCCATTCCAAAAGCAGGAAGCTGCACTGGAATACTTGGACAAAACGGAATTGGAAAAACAACAGCAATTCAGATTCTATCAGGTCAAATAAAACCTAATTTAGGAGATTACGAAAAAGAACCACAATGGGAAGATGTTCTTGATTATTATGCTGGAACAGAACTTCATCAACATTTTAAAGAAATAGCAGATTCTAAAATCCCCAGTGTTTTAAAACCTCAATACGTCGATAAGTTACCCAAGATCATTAAAGGAAAAATAAGACAGGTACTCGAAAAAGCAGATAACTCAGGCAACTTTGACAGCATCGTTGAAAAGCTAGGACTAGAAGGTATACTTGATAAAAAAATAGAAAAAGGAACAATTTCTGGAGGGGAACTACAGCTTGTTTCAATAGCCGCATCACTCATTAAAGACGTGGACCTCTATTTTTTTGATGAGCCATCCTCGTATCTTGATATCTACCAACGATTAAAAGTTGCACGAATTATTAGAGATCTGTCAAAGGAAAAAAAAGTCATTGTTGTGGAGCATGACCTTGCAGTACTTGATTTCTTATGTGATAATGTTCACATCATGTACGGTGATGAGGGCGCCTATGGTGTCGTCACGTTTCCACGAGGTGTTCGACATGCAATCAATACCTACCTCTCAGGATATCTTAAAGAGGAAAACATCAGATTTGGTGAAAAGATAGAGTTTTTTGCACATCCACCTAAGCAACGTCAGGAAATGAGCGTTCTTGTTTCATATGATAATCTTACAAAATCATTCGAGGAGTTTACTCTTAAAGTTGAAAGAGGCATCATCAGGCAAGGAGAAATCATCGGTGTTGTCGGTCCCAATGCTATTGGAAAAACAACGTTTGTGAAGATGCTTGCAGGAGTTACAAAACCAACCGAAGGCAAGATAGAATATGATCTCAAAATAAGCTACAAACCACAATATATCTCTCCAGAATATAAAGGAACATTAAGAGAGTTTTTTGAAACAACAGCACAACAGTTGTTTACCTCTTCTTTTTTCAAAGCAGAGGTATATGAACCCATGCATCTGAAGTATCTTCTTGACAGACAACTTGATACACTTTCTGGCGGTGAGTTGCAACGGGCTGCAATTGCCTCATGTCTTGTAAAAGAAGCAGATATCTTTCTTATTGATGAGCCATCTGCCTATCTTGACAGTGAGCAGCGGATGCTTGTATCAAGAATGTTACGAAGGGTGATTGAAAAATCAGGGAAATCAGCAATGGTCGTTGACCATGACGTCTATTTCGTTGACATGGTAAGCGATGCACTTGTCGTATTTGACGGTGTTTCCGGAAAGCATGGGAAAGCGCAAGGTCCATATAGCTTGCATGAAGGCATGAATCGATTCTTAAAAAATGTAGATATTACCTTCCGTAGAGATGAAGATACACAACGACCAAGAGTAAACAAACCAGATTCCTACATGGATCGGCAACAAAAACAAAACGGAGAATATTACTATAGAATGTAAAAACAGGGTTTCCAAGGGTTAAACCCTACATTTGATCTATTTGTTTTTTAACGGCAATCAAAAAACAATAACTTTTGATAGAATAAATCATTTCAAAAATCTTTTTTCTTGCGGAGGAATATAACAATAGCTATTAACGCTATTATTACTATGCCTACTGCTGTTGCAATAGCCAACCATGGGATTTCTCTGATTGGTTGTTCTATATTTATTATATATGTAACTTTATCAGTTCGACTGTTATTGTCAGCATCTTCAACAGTTATACTTAATGTATAGGCTCCACGAGCACGAGGGAGTCGTGTGGTTAGCACATACATAAATATTTCATTACCACTTGATTTAATCTGCTTGGTGACATTAAGAGGACCGAAGATAGCTGATTTTATCTGAACCTGTTCGTAGTAAGCTATTATTATTGTAGGCATAGTAGTATTAAACGCTGTACCGTTTGGCGGCTCAAAAGAAGCTGGTAGAATGTCATAATCATAAATGAACGCATATTGAACATCTGGACCGTCAAGAACAAAGATTTTATTATTCTCTCTCCAAATCATGTTTTCAGATATGATTCTATTATCTGATGTTTTCACGATTAGATTGTAAGTTGGAAACTCATCAGGTGGATATTGATCGATAACATCTATGTAGATCCAATCTCCTTTATCCACGTTGGTGACAAAGGTTACTGTTTCTTCTCTAAGGTCTATGTAAGTATCTGTTACTGTTCCAGGCGCATAACTTATCGCTGTCATCGTATCTGCATCCGCATCCCAGAAAAACTCAGGTATCGTATCATCATCTATGGATAAAAGGAATGATGCATTACCATTGATGTCTACAGAGTTGATACTGGTTAAAACACCGTTAGGATCAGTGAATGAATCGACAGTGCCATCTCCATTTGTATCAGTTGCATAGAAAGGATCGTCAAGCGTTAGGTTGTATTGCTGCTCTATATCATTCATAGTATCCTCTGAGGTTGTTTGTTTCTTTGGAGGTGGGGGATTCCAACCTGGTCCACTGCCTCCATCGTTGCCATTATCCCCGCCACTTGGTGATGCTGTTGTGAATGTGTACCATTCTCTCGTCCAGTTTTTACTTGCTGTATCTGTCGCATTGACATACCATTTATAGGTTGTACTGGCAGAAAGACCAGATATGGTACACGTTTTACTGCCATTGGTTGCATTGTTAGACGAGGCACTACCTATGTTAGGGGAGGTTTCAATACTCCAATTAAACGTGTCTCCCTCAGGGTCATTTATTGTTATTGTCAGAGTAGATGTACTTGTAGATACACCTGTAGAGCCATTAGACGGGTTTTCATTAGAAAATACTGGTGTCTGATTCACTGCAGTTGTAAAATGGTACGTCCTATTACCCCAGTCGTACCCATCTGTTACGTTCACACTCCAGTAGTATGTGGTGTTGTAGCTGCTGAAGTTACTGTTGGTCTGATGATACGTCCCGTTTCCTACAGAGCTATTGGTTCCAAAGGCAGTCCATGAACCGCTACTGTTGCTAAGCCAAGTAATTGTCATACTGTCTCCATCAAAATCATTTACTGTAATATTCATCTGCGGTGTCAGACTTGCTCCTGTGATCTGATTTGCTGGTATCTCACTTGTAATGGTTGGTAATGAGTTGGTCTTGTTGCTTGCACTTGCATTGTTATCTGACCATTGATCCAGTGTTGGATTATATGTCCAGCTTGTATAACTCCAGGCTTGATAATAATAGGTGGTATTCTCTGATAAGCCAGTGTCTTCGTAGCTTGTTCCAGAGTCGTTATAGATTTCTGTTCCTGCTCCTCTTGCCCAGCTAGACGTAGTATTTCTTTCAATATAGGTCGTGTTCGCCCCCGATCCTGCTGTCCAGGTGAGGTATATCATGGTGCTGCTGTTTGCTTGTGCTGTAAAGCTACTTGGTGGCTGCGGCTTAGTAAGAAACACAGTATCAGAACCCACAACAGTTGTTGAGTTTGTATTGTTTGCAAAGGCTCTGTAATGATAAAGTTGACCATTTGTCAAGCCAGATGCATCCGCACTGAATTCTGTACCTGTAGTAACTCCTGTTTGATTTGTTGTATTTGTTCCATAGCTTGTTGTGGTTCCGTATTCAAACCGTACGGTACAGGATTCGTTGCCATCATCACTGAGGTATCCATGTAACGTAGCATTGGTTTCTTCAACACCTGTCGAACTATTAGTAATAACGGTTGGTGCCACAATGGGTACCCAACTTACATTCCATGAATCCATACTAAGCGTATCATTAAATTCCCCCCATATCTTAATTGGATTCGCTGTTATACTGCTAATGTCATTATTAGATCCATCAAGTCCATTTAGTATTACCACACCAGTAGTACCATTTAAAATAGAAAAGGTAGAATTAGCGGTGTTGTTTATCACGACATTTAACGTGTTCCAATTATATCCAGTGGGTTTTGTAATGTTTACAGAGGTGATATTACCATCAGAACAACTAAGGGAGATTGAGTAATCCTCACAGTCACCATAACTTTCGGTGCCACATGGATCGTCCTGTTGAGAATTATATTTAGAAACCACCCGCATTAAATATGAACTAGCACTAGCATTATTTGGAACGGTTATATTGCCATAAGCCACACCCACTCCATTTACAGAACTATCAGCATAGTCCCGTTCCCATGCTTCAAGTATCTGATCGCTATCCCAATCAATCCATACAGTTATGTACTGTGTCCAAGTACCACTGGTGGTAACATTATACTGATACGTTTGTCCCCTTGTTAAATTAGCTCCAACATTAGTATAATCTTCAAGTGAACCACCTCCTTGATTAGATGTTTTAGATATCTCACTAAACTCAACTTTAGTTATCCCCATGAGAGTACCTGGGTCATAAGAACAATACTCGCTGTTATCTACATCTGACCAAAGATCACCAAATGTAACATTAGAACTACTTACCATAATATTATTTGAAGATAAAATATAATTTTCATTATCGAACGTATCATTGAAATAATTAACAGCAAACCACCAAGTAGTATTTGTAACGTTAGTCATATCTGCAAGACCAGTAACCAGATGTGTATCATTTACTATAACACTCCAATTATGGATACCACCCCCACAAGCCCAACTATATGTTACTGTTTCATTACCATCAGTAATACTGGTATCGATAAGATTATTATTACCATAAAATTTAACAGTCATATTCCAGCTTTGATCATCAGTAACTGTTACATTTAACGTAATTGGTGAAGATACATGACCAGAACCATTTGTAGGTGAATTCATAGTAATTTCTGGAATAGCTGAATGTTCAGTCTGGAAGCCATATGATTCGTTAGACCATTTAAAACTATCTGTTGTATTAACCCACCAAGTATAATTTGTATAAAACTGTAATCCTG
>Ga0209979_1004124_pt1 | contig 12212 bp, 8 predicted proteins | sample AnhtaG_FD_183114 | JGI IMG/M metagenome (GOLD analysis project Ga0209979, IMG submission 183114) | Deep subsurface microbial communities from Anholt, Denmark to uncover new lineages of life (NeLLi) - Anholt_01485 metaG (SPAdes) (version 2) | ecosystem: Environmental > Aquatic > Marine > Oceanic >...
CTGGGGAGACCTATGTAGTCTTCGGCTCCAGCTCACCACCTTCAACCATCGACCTTAACTCCCAATCAGCCGATATCACCATCTACGGGGATGATGCTGGTGATTGGTCTGGCTGGTCGGTTGCCAGCGGGGATGTAAACGGTGATGGGTATGACGATATAATCATCGGTGCCTATCATGCTGACCCCGGCACCCCTGCACGCTCTCAAGCCGGGGAGACCTATCTGGTCTTTGGTGGTGGTCCCATAGGCGTGGCTCATGGGGAGGGGGGAAACTCCTGGATAGGTGTCTGGGACACCATAACTGATACCAGGATGGTAAACTACAGGGTCTTCGGTGATGGTAATACCAATGGCGAGGTCTATGTGGCTTCGGAGGATGTAGATGGTGATGGCGAGAAGGAGGGCATCTTTGGACACGGCTACGGTGGGAGCTCCTGGGTGAAGATTTACGATACGGATGGCACGGTGATATTCAACAGGAAGGTCTTTGGAAGTGGCAATGCCAACGGTGAAGTCCATGTCGGGGCTGGGGATGTTGATGGGGATGGAGCTGATGAAATAATATGCGGGCAGGGCAGAGGTGGAGCCTCCTGGGTGAAGGTACTTGAACTTAATGGCACGGTGATATTCAATAAAAAGGTCTTCGGAGGTGGAAACACCCAGGGCGAGGTCCATGTATCCGGTGGGGATGTGGATGGTGATGGTGTGGATGACATAATCTGTGGACAGGGTAGAGGTGGAAGCTCCTGGGTGAAGGTCTACAAACTTGGTGGAAGCGTGATATTCAACCGAAAGGTCTTCGGTGCTGCCAACACCCAGGGAGATGTCAATGTGGGAGCTGGCAATGTTGACTATGACATGGATGATGACATCATCTGCGGGCATGGATTTGGAGGTGACTCCTGGGTGAAGGTTCTCCGGTTTAATGGCACAGTGATATTTAACAAGAAGGTCTTCGGCTCTGGGAACGCTAACGGAGAGGTCCATGTAGCCGGTGGGAACATCGGGCTTGACAGAACCGATGAGATCCTTTGCGGGCAAGGTTTTGGTGGCAGCTCCTGGGTGAAGGTCTTCCAGACGAATGGAGATGTGATATTCAACAAGCAGGTCTTCGGAGGTGGAAACACCAACGGCGAGGTCCATGTAACTTGCCGGTAAATCTTTTATTAGAACTCCCCTCTGTTGAGCGACTTCTTATGAATAATGGGAGTTGAGCCCCAAATTCTAAGGTCAAGGGGAATCGGTTTTCATGATTAACGCCATTATCTATTGAGGGATTCAATACTTTTTGGCTTATTGTAAATTGTTTTGATATATTGTCACTGTTTAATAGGGAAGGAAGGAGAACTCATCAGTCAGTCCAGCGGGTGGTTTATCATCATCTCCTGTTTACAGGTCTCACAAACCATATAAAGAAAGCGATACCCAACAACCCGAAAAATCCAGCAGAGTAGTATACAGCAGAGATGTTGAGGTGATCGTAGATAACGCCGCCTACCATAGGTCCCCCAGCCAGACCTACGCTCATTGCCATATTAAAAATCCCCATAGTAGAGCCCATTCCGAAGTTCCTCCCCTCGGTCACCGTGAGGGCAGTAGCTGATGGGAGGGCAATAGCACCTGCCACCCCCATAATGGAGTTAATAATAAACAGAAAGGATAAACTACTTGACACTGGGACTAATAACAGGGCTAAAGAGGCTATCAGACTACCAACAATAATGAGCTTTTTCCGGCTCACCCTATCTGCCAACCACCCGAAACTCCCCTGAAGAAAGGAGGTTAACAGGAGATTGGTGGACACCAATAGACCGATCTGGGTGCTGCTCAATTGGAGATAATTGTGGGCTAATATGGGTATAAAGCAGGCGTTGATACCCCTTCCGAAAGAGTTTGTCAGCCTGAAGGTCAACAGCCCCTTCATTGTGTTGCTCCGCATAATATCCCTATAGAGGGTCGGGTGAGCCTCCTTCTTTCTCTTGTACAAGTGGAGTTCGGGAAGGAAGAAAAGGACCAACAGAAAAGAGAGCAAACTCAGCCCCCCCATAGCATAGAAATTGGCGTTGATACTAAAATAGTCCTCCAGAACACCCCCCATAAATGGACCAAAGCCGAAGCCCGCATATAGAGCTACGTTGAAAATCCCCATATAATAACCTTCGCGCTCCTTGGGGGAAAGCTCACCAATATAAGCCATAGCTACCGGAACTATCATAGCGGCGAAAAACCCCTGTATCAGTCTGACCGCAGTCAGTTCCCCTACATTTCGGGCAGCGACGAACCCAAGGGATATGGCGGCATAGAAGAAAAGCCCCAGAGCTATGAATATCTTCCTCCCCTTCTGGTCTGACCATTTCCCCACCAACGGCATAAAGAAGGCGCGGGATATGGAAAAACCGGAAAAGATAAGCCCCAGCCAGACGCCCCTTGCCCCCATGGATTCGGCATAAATAGGAAGGAGGGGAATTATCAATCCAATCCCTATCATAGAGACAAAGATTGCCATAAGTAACACCAAAAACGCCCTTTTACCCATCTCTACCTCAGATGTCTAAAGGAAGTAAAATCCCCCCCTCTTATGCGTTAGCCCTTTAAAATACCTCACTCCCTTTCAGCCGGTCAAGGAATATTTTAGAACGCTCTGACAGCTCAGGAGATATTTTACTTGATTTTTATCCTATTTCAAGGTATTCTAAATTTTCTAAAAACCTGAATAGTTTAACTCAATCAATAAGGTGATAAACTTTGGACATAAAAGGAGCTAAAGCGATGAGAATCAGATTGTATCTGGTTATTCCCCTAATCCTCGCCATAACAGCCATTGCCAGCCCCAAACAGGAGCTGCCTCGCCCCCAGCATGCCCTCGGGTTCCAGGTGGGAGAAGATTACAAGCTGGCTGACTGGGAGGAAATAGTATCCTACTTCCACTCCCTTGATGCTGCTTCCGACAGAATAATGGTTCAGGAGCTGGGGAAAACCACTATGGGTAACCCCTTTATATTAGCCATTATATCCTCCTCTTATAACCTGAAAAATCTGGAGCGCTATCGACAGATTCAGCAACGATTAGCCGACCCTCGGGAGCTCTCCCCCCAAGAAGCTGAGCGGCTGATTGCAGAGGGGAAGACTATTGTCCTCATTACCTGCTCCATCCACTCTACCGAAATTGCCAGTTCTCAGATGTCGATGGAGTTAGCTTATAGATTAGCCAGTGAGGACAGCCCACAAGTCAAAGAGATATTGGACAATGTGATCTTCCTGCTGGTTCCTTCCCTTAACCCTGATGGGATAATTATGGTAACCGATTGGTATCGCAAGACCCTGGGAACTCCTTACGAAGGGACCTCCCCCCCCTATCTCTATCACAAATATGTAGGGCACGACAATAACCGCGACTGGTATATGATAACCCAGCAGGAGACCAAGCTAACAGTGGAAAAGATTCACAATGTCTGGCACCCTCAGATTGTCTACGATATGCACCAGATGGGAAGCCGAGGTGCTCGCCTTTTCGTTCCTCCATTTATCGACCCCATCGAACCCAATGTCGACCCCCTTCTGCAAACTGAGATCGTCTGGATGGGCTCAGCTATCGCCTCCGAACTCATCGCACAGGGGAAAAGTGGTGTGGTCATGGCTTCCATTTACGATGGCTGGACCCCTGCCAGGGCTTATCAGCATTACCATGGGGGAATCAGGATTCTTACCGAAGCCGCCAGCGCCCGCCTCGCCTCCCCTATCAAGGTCAGCTGGGACCAACTGGCAGAGGAAGGGAGAGGATATAACGCCAAAAAATCAACCTGGAACTTCCCTCTCCCTTGGAAAGGTGGGGAATGGCATCTGCGCGATATTGTCGATTACGAGCTGATAGCGGCCTTCGCCTGTCTGAGGCATGCCGCCCGCAATCGCGACCGATGGCTGACCAACTTTTACACCATCAGTAAGCGGGCAGTAGAGCGGAAGGAACCACCCTTCGCCTTCCTGGTCCCCCTTGAACAGGACGACCTGCCTACTGCCATAGCCATGCTCCAGGTGCTCCGAAAGGGGATGGTCGAGATACACCAAGCCATCGAGCCCTTCACCGCCGATGGGATCCCATATCCGGCAGGGACCTATGTCATTCCTCTGACGCAGCCTTACGGTAGCTACGCCAAGACCCTGCTGGAAGTGCAACATTATCCCGTTCGTTACCAATACCCCGGGGGTCCACCCCTTCCACCTTACGACACCACCGCCCACACCCTTCCCTTATTGATGGGGGTTAAGACTATAACGGTGATGTCCCCCTTTACCGCTAAGATGGAGCCCCTGGAGGAGATTCTCCTCCCCAAGGGAAAGGTCATCGGAGGGACTGCTAAATATGCCTACCTCTTAAGCCACCAGTCTAATAACAGCGTTTTAGCTGTGAACCGACTTCTCAAGGATGGCTATAAGGTATACTGGTCAACAGACGATGCTACCGTCGACCGGCAGTTCTTCCCCGCAGGGACGGTGGTCATACCCCAGGCTGACGAATTGGATACCAAGATAAAAACTCTGGCAAGTGAGTTAGGGCTGAACTTCTTCTCCATAAATAAAGCCCTCCCAGCAAGGGGCTATCTTCTGAAAACACCCCGCATCGGCCTTTATAAAAGCTGGTCTGCTTCGGTGAACGAGGGGTGGACCAGGTGGATTTTGGAACAATGGGAATTTCCCTACCAGAGTCTTTATGACAATGGGGTCCGCGAAGGAAAGCTGACCGAGAAGTTCGATGTGATTATATTGCCCGACCAGAGCCCCTCGGCTATTATCAATGGGATACCACCCGGTAGGTATCCCCCTGAATATTGCGGAGGGATGGGGAAAAGCGGGGTGGATAACCTAAAACAGTGGGTCTATTCAGGGGGGACCCTCATTGCCCTGAACTCCGCCTCCCAACTCCCGATAGAGCACTTCTGGCTTCCGGTCAGAAACTCCCTGGAAGGGGTCCCACAGAACAAGTTCGCTGCCCCAGGGTCCATCCTAAAGGTGGTGGTGGATAGGCTTCACCCTATTGCTTACGGGTACCCTCGGGAGACCAATGTGATGTTCTGGCGGGGATTAGCCTTTGAGCTAAGCGGGGGGAGTGCTGTTGCTACTTACCCACCAGCTAATCCCCTATTAAGCGGCTGGATAATGGGGGCTGAACACCTCTGCCAAAAAGGTGCCTTAGTCGATCTCCCGTTAGGGAAGGGGCGGGTTATCCTCTTCGGCTTCCGCATGCCCTATAGAGCTCAATCCTATGCCACTTTCAAACTCCTGTTCAATGCCTTATACTACGGGACTGCCGCTTTGACCACCCTCCCTTAAAACCATCAGGAGAGGATTACTTGCTCTAAGAATAAAAAAGGGCAACAACAGCAGCTCGTCGGAGGGAAGGAGCAGGTTCTCTCCCCAAGCCCTTCTGGTACCCCTCCCTAAATACCAAAAGAGCTTTTCTTGAGCTTCCCACCCCTATCCAACGGTGCCATTGTTGCCCTTTGTCTATAAATTGGAGGGCATAGCAGACGCCATCGTCTCACCCCCCAGGCTGATGACCGGCTGGATACCGGCACAGCTATCCAAGGAACTGATTGGAAGAACCCACCTTCTGGTTATCCATTATGATACTTTGCCAGAGAAAGGGGCTGCCTCCTCTTTCGCTTAGAGTGACACTAGATATATAAAAACACACTTCACTGACATCTTTTGTCAGTTTTAGAGAGTCTTTTTGCAAAAAAGGGGAATATTGAAGGAGGGATCACAGAAAGACATCCCCCCTTTGGAAGGGAGAGCTCATAAACTGAGCCCTTAATTAGAGAAGAGGGTCTTTAAGAGCCTTGAGCCTCCTTTGTCCTCACAAATAGATTGTAGAGGAAGGCAAACAGCCAGCCGAACACAAAACCATCGACAAACCCGTAGATTAGACCCAAGAAGCTACCCCCGTAGGTTACCGAATAGCCTATATAGAAGCGGTTAAGCAAAGCCAGATGCTCTCCACCCCCACCGCTGACTATGACCCAGATGGTAGCAATAAAGATGGTCAGACCCCAGATTATCCCGGCTGCCAGACCACAGCCCACCTTGTTTAACTTCATCCCCCATTTCCTCCTTACACAAAATTATTCATTCCCCCCTACGCCTCTATTGAGAAGGTATGGAAAGGAAAAGAGATTAGCTCATTAGCTTTTCTATCAGAGGCTGGTTGAGGACTATCTTCTTCTCCTCCCTCAACCTGGTCAGGATGGCAGAGTACCAACGGAGCTGCTTCTGTTGCAGTAGGGTCTCCCTCAGGGTCTCCTTCTCTTGAGCAAATTCCTCAGGGGTCGGCTCCTTTTTAGAGACCACCTGAAACACCACAAATCCCTTATCAACAGCAACCACCTCGCTTACCTCCCCCACCTCCATAACGAAAGCCCTCTTTTCCACCTCGGGCGCAAAACCGAGCCCCTCTATCGATTCGCCCCGCTTGAAGGGCTCGGAAGATTGAGGTTCCATCTCCTGCTGGGAAGCTGCCGCCGATAGGTCGGGGTTGTCTCCCAAGAGCTTACGCACCTCCTCCGCCCTCCTCTTTGCCAGTTCCTTGCTCCCTTTCTCCTTGAAGTCCCTGATGACCTGGGGCTTCACCTTTTCCAAAGGAGGGATATAGGAATCCTTCTTTTCCACCAGCTGGAAGACAAAATATCCCCTGCTGGTGCGCACAGGTTCGCTTACCTTTCCTACCTTCAGAGAGAAAGCAGGCTCTGCCAAAGAGGGGAGCCTCCCCAAGCCCTCGATCTCTTCCTCCTTGGCAAAGAAGCCAGATTCCTTTACATCCAGCTCGTATCCCTTACCCGGGTCATGAAGCTCATCTCCTGAGGAGGCCTCTTGATAGACCATTTTCGCCAGCTCCTCTGCTTGCTGCTCAGCTTTCTCTGTTCGGAGAGCCTTTTCAACCCCCTCCCTGACCTCCACATCCGAGAGGGGCTGGTAACGAGCCCGCTGGATATCGGTGAGTTGAACGATGTGGTAGCCGAAGTTGGTTCTAATTGGGTCGCTGATATCGTTTATTTGCATAGAAAAGAGGACATCGTCCAGTTCCTTCACCATACTCCCCTTGGAGAAGTATCCCAGGTCACCACCACTTTGGGCTGTAGTCTCATCCTCAGAATACCTCTTAGCGAGTTCAGCGAAATCCTCCCCTGCTCTCGCCCGGCTAAGGACCTCCTCGGCTCTCTTCCTTATCTTCTCCTCCTCCTCAGCTGTAGCGTTGGGAGAGATTTTGAGGAGTATATGCCTTGCCCTTCGCTGAACCGGGACCTTGAAATCATCCAGATGGGTCTGATAATAACGCTGAACCTCCCTCTCGGGAACCTCAATTTCCCTGCTAAAGCTATCGGGTTCTATCTGAATGTAGCTAATTTTTCTTCTTTCAGGCTCCCGATAGTTCTCTTTATTCCCCTTGTAATATTCAGCCAACTCTTTTTCGCTCGGAGTGATGAGTTCGGAGAAGCCACTCGGCTGGAAAAGGAGGTAGCTTATCTTCACCGTCTCCTTCTGTCGGTAGAATTCCTCTTTTAGCTCAGCCTCGCTGAGGGCTGCCCCATCTATTATCAGCCTGTTGAACTTCTCCAAGTAGAGTTCCTTGCGGATGGCCTCCTCAAATTCGCCGGGGGAGATGCCATTGGCCCTGAGTATCTCAAGATATCGCTCCTGCCCGATAAATCTTCCGTTCTGTTGGAAGATTTCGTATCTTTCCATAATGCGGTCCCTTATCTCCTCAGGGGAAACCACCAGGCCTCGGCTCATCGCCTCTTGGAAAATTACCTCTTCGTTTACCATGTCGCTCAGGGTCTGGCTAGCAGCCAACTGCTGGAGCCATTGCTGGTCGATATTGCCGGAGATAGATTGCTGAAGCTGACTCAAGTTTGCTTTATAAAGCCGAAGAAAGCTCTCGGCGCTTATCTCCACCCCATGCACTATTGCTACAGCTGTGGTGCTCCCCGAAAGACCCTGGCTCCCTCTCCCCCACACCAGAAAGATGGTCAAAACAAAAGAGATGATCACCGCCCATAGGATACCCTTAATCAGAAATGAGCGAGAATGCTCCCTTATTACCTTAAGCATCGAATCTCCTCTCTCGTAAAGTAGAACCAAACATCAAAGACTCTAATATTCTAAAACAAAAGGGGAGCATTGGCAACTGATTTCTGAAGCTCTTGGTTCCCTCATCCACATCCTTTTAAAACAGAAAAAATCTTGATTAATTTTCTCACCTATGTTATTATGCTTCTGGAGTTTAGCTATTATGCCCAAGAAGTATAAAGCTGCCCGGCTGGGCATAGACTGGTTTACTGTAACTTACAAGAACCTGATTATATGGTCCATTATAATAGGTATTATCCTGGCCATTGGTGGGTATTTTGTTTATAGCGCCTTTTTCGCCAAGGAGGACCTTTCCAAAGTGGCTCTGAAGGAAATCTCCAAAGCGGAAAGCCTGATAAACAAAATCAGGAAGTGGCAGCTGAAGAGGAAAGAGTTGGTCGAGGAACCTTTGAATCTCTTGGCCCAGTCCCGAGAGGCTTATAGCCAGAGGAGATTTGAGGAATCTATCGCCTACGCCCGGGAATCCCAGAACCTCTTCTCCCAAGCCCTGAAGGAGTTAGAGGCAGAAGAATCAAGCGAGCAGCAAGCCTACTTCACCTCCATAGAGGGAGATGTCAAAATGAGACCGCAGGGCGAGGTAGAATGGCTCCCAAGCAAGATAAGGATGACCTTGAAGCCCGGGGATATAGTAAAAACAGGGATCAGCTCATCGGCGCAGATAATGTTCTTTGATGGGACCACTTATGTTATCGAGGCTGATTCCCTCATAGTCATCCAGGAGAGCTTTGAGGACCCCCTCTCCAAGGAACGGAGGGTCTCGGTCAAACTGGACTCAGGAAGGGCCGATCTCTCCACCCAACGGAAGAATGTGCCAACCTCATCCTCTGCTATCACCTCTTCTACTACCCGGGCGGTTCTGGCCGAGACCTCGCGGGCGGCTATGAGCTTCGAGCCCCACCGCAAAGAGACTGTCCTGGAGGTCTATAATGGATCGGCTGAGGTGACCGCCGGCAAGAACAAGCTCACAGTGGGCTCTTTGGAGAAGGTTACCATAGATGCCAATTACCAGCTTTCCCCAAAAGGGAAACTCCTCCCCTTCCCTCAGCTTATTGTTCCGGTTTATGACCGGCAGTTCATAGACAAAAACCCCGAAGAGGTAAAAATAACCTTCACCTGGGAAGGAGTACCCGGAGCAGTGGAGTACATCCTGCAAATCTCCCGAAGCTCCCTTTTTGCCAACCCTTATCTAAGCCGATCTCACCTGGAGAAGAACTCGGTCAGACTTGATAGCTTCGCCGAGGGGACCTACTACTGGCGGGTAGCTGCAGTGGGGCCGGCTGAAGACCGAAGCAGTTTTAGCAACTATTACAAATTCAGAATGAGGTCTTTAATAAGGAGAATCCAAAGTGGGGATACCACTCCTCCGAAACTAATGGGGGACGAACCCATCGCCTTTGGGAACATCTTCCTCATCTCGGGTAAAACCGAAGCCGGGGTCCTGTTGACAGTCAACAATCAGAGGATAGATGTTGAGGATGATGGGACATTCAAAGATTTCATAACCTTATACAAAGAAGGGAGAAACGAACTAATCATTATCGCCCAAGACCCTAGCGGAAATATAGAGGTGGTAAAAAAGGTGGTCTATGTAGAGGTTTACTGAGCATCCCTCTACTCCATTGCTCCTCACCTGTGGAAAAAGCGTTACTTTTTTATCCTTTTCGTTATAGAGTAGGAAGTTTTCTAATCAGAGGCGGGAATAGAAAAGATTAATATGCAATTTTAAGGAGAGGAAATACGATGGTTCTTGGATCAGTATTCGGGATTTTTTCCCACGATTTAGCTATCGACCTGGGAACCTCTTACACCCTCATTTATGTCAGAGGGAAGGGGATAGCACTGTTCGAACCTTCAGTTCTCGCCTTCAATCGGATGACCAATAAAGTGGAAGCGGTAGGCAGCAAAGCTAAAGAGATGCTGGGCAGAACACCCGGGAACATAGTAGCAGTAAAACCTCTGAGCGATGGCGTGATTGCGGACTTCGATGCTACCGAGAAGATGTTGGAATGTTTCATCAAAAAGGTCTGCAACCGAAGAGTGTTAGTTCGACCCCGCATTATAATTTGTGTCCCTTCCGGGGTAACCCAAGTGGAAAAGCGAGCGGTCAAAGAATCTGCGCTCAGAGCCAAAGCAACAGCGGTCTACCTAGTAGAGGAGCCCATGGCAGCCGCTATTGGAGCAGGGCTGCCAATCACCGAGCCCTCAGGCAATATGATTGTCGATATCGGAGGAGGGACCACCGAAGTGGCGGTTATTTCCATGGCAGGCATCGTTTTCGGGCAATCCATCAGGATAGCAGGCAACGAAATGGACAATGCTATCATCCAGCATGTCAAGAGAAAATACAACCTCCTCATCGGAGAGCGCACCGCCGAGCGGGTGAAGAATGAGATCGGCTCTGCCTACCCCCTGGAAAAGAAGCTAACCATGGAGATCAAGGGGAGAGACCTGGTAGAGGGGGTGCCCAAAACCATCACTATAACCGATGCCGAGGTGAGGGAGGCATTGGAGGTTTCGGTGAGTGCTATTGTGGATGCGGTGAAAATAGCTCTTGAAAAAACCCCTCCGGAGCTGGCAGCTGACCTGGTGGACAAGGGGCTTATCCTAACAGGAGGGTGTTCTCAACTGCATAACATTGATAAAAGGCTAAGAGAGGAGATAGGCATCCCGGTCTCCTTAGCCGAAGACCCTATGACCGCGGTGGTCATGGGAACAGGGAAGTTATTAGAAAATATAGAACTCCTCCGAAAGGTCTCCATTGAATAGACTACCCTAAGTAGATGAGATGTTAGCATCTAAAGTGGAGAAAAAAGCCATTTTCATCTTTTTTGCCATCCTTCTGACCATGGTGATCATTATGTCAGGGCAGGCACGAACCCCCACGGGCTCCTCCTATCTGGCAAACGCTGTCTTCTCCCTTCTCTCCCCCCTGTCGAGAGGGGCACATTCAGCGGTTAGCCTGGTCAAGGACAGGTGGAAAGCCTATATAGACCTGAGGGGAGCCTATGAAGAGAAAGAAAGGCTGGAGGAGAGAGTGTGGCATCTGGAAGCAGAATACATCAATATCGAAGAACTCCGCTCCCACAACGAAAGGCTAAGGGCTTTGCTCGGCTTGCCGGAAGCCACTCCCTACCCCTCTCTGCCAGCAGAGGTTATTGGAAACGACTCCTCCGGCTATTTTAAGTCCATTATAATTAATAGAGGAACCAGCCACTCCTTACGCCCCGATATGCCGGCGACCGCCCCGGGAGGTTTGGTGGGGAGGGTAATCCGGACCTCAACCTGGGCTTCTCAAGTGCAGCTTATCACCGACCTTAACAGCGGGGTAGCCGCCATGGTCCAGCGGAGTCGGGCACAGGGGGTAGTGGTCGGTGAGGGGTCTAATATGTGCAGGATGAAATATGTCACCAACTTAGATGATGTGGCTGCTGACGACCTGGTAATCACCTCGGGAATGGAGGGGATTTACCCCAAGGGAATTCCCATTGGCAGGGTGGTGATAGTGAAAAAAGGTGCCACTTTATTCCAGCAGATCAGGGTAATCCCCACTGTTAACCTCAAGAAATTAGAGGAGGTTTTAATAATCCTTAAAGAGCGGGAGACCCTTCCCTTCAAAAAAAGTCAATGAATGTCTACTTGAGAATTGCCATTTCCATCCTTTTAGCCCTGATTGTCCAGACCATCGGCATCCAAGCCTTCTCTAAAAGCATCGTCTATCTGGATGTCTTCTTGTTAGTGGTGGTATACTTTGCCGCCAAACAGGGGCTTCTAACCGGCATCTTAGTAGGAGCGGTCGGCGGGTTGGTTCAAGACAGCTTCTCCAGTGGGATAATTGGCATTCATGGGTTTGCCAAGACGGTTGTCGGCTTTATTATCGGGCTGCTTAGTAGCACTCTGGTGATAGATAACCTACTAACCCAAGCGTTTATCTTCGGGCTGGCAAGCTTGCTCAATGGAGCGGTTATAATCGGGATAAACTATCTCTTTCTCCATCCCCCTTTGAGTAGCTTCTGGGGAACTTTGGGCTACCAGAGCCTGGGCAACATCGGGGTGGGGGTTGCCATCTTT
>Ga0209979_1004125_pt1 | contig 12207 bp, 10 predicted proteins | sample AnhtaG_FD_183114 | JGI IMG/M metagenome (GOLD analysis project Ga0209979, IMG submission 183114) | Deep subsurface microbial communities from Anholt, Denmark to uncover new lineages of life (NeLLi) - Anholt_01485 metaG (SPAdes) (version 2) | ecosystem: Environmental > Aquatic > Marine > Oceanic...
CAAAGGCATATATCAGGATAAATTCCCTAAAAATACGCTAACTGCAAAGCTCTGGGCAAGGATCGTAGAGATGGTGCAAGAGAAAAACAATATCGTGAGTTCTTTACGATTGTGGGACAATACGATCCAAAACGGAATGCCAATTATAATGTAGGTCATATCCCCTTATAGAAGGTTTCGGAACTACTGATAATTGACTTATAATTGACATTAGTACCACCATATTGGACACACCTATTTTAGTTCTCTCCACTTTAGTAATGCAGCAAAAAGACCTAGAGCAAAAGGAAGGATGATGATATAATAGATGACATCGATTTTTCTCAAATATAATGTCACATCATAGCCATAGAAATAGAGCAATATCAGAGACACCAAAATAAGGGGCATCAAAATAACGATGATTAACGGAAGAGCCTCTCTATTCACATTCCTCACATTTTCAGATTCTACAAGTTCAGAATTATGGACAAGCTATTTTTAGTTAATGGAAAAAACAAACATACTTAGGCAACTGCCTTTGAAGAAAAATCTATAAAGTACTATCTGTTACCTTCCAAAACGGTGGCTATTCTTGACGCAAAAAACTAAAGTAATTATCATGGGTGCAGCAGGCAGAGATTTTCATAACTTCAATGTATACTTTCGAAACAATGAAAACTATGAAGTTGTTGCATTTACCGCGACACAAATACCAGACATTGCAGGAAGAAAATACCCATCAGAACTCTCGGGTCCGCTATATCCAAACGGTATACCAATTTATCCCGAAGAAAAAATAACTGAACTGATAAAAGAAAACAATGTTGACCAAGTTGTTTTTGCCTATAGCGATTTGCCATACTCTTATGTAATGAATAAATCAGCAATGATAAATGCAGCAGGTGCTGATTTTATTTTACAAGGACCAAAAAGCACGATGCTGACCTCAAAAAAACCAGTCATTGCAGTGTGTGCAGTACGAACAGGATGTGGTAAATCACAGGTTTCAAGAACCATATTTGAAATCTTAAGAAAAAAAGGCCATAGGGTTGCCTCAATACGACATCCGATGCCGTATGACAAAGATTTAACATTGCAGACGGTTCAACGGTTTGCAAGTTATGAGGATCTTGATACATATCGTTGCACGATAGAGGAGCGGGAAGAATACGAACCATACATCGATATAGATGGAGTCATCTATGCAGGAGTTGATTACGAAAAAATCTTAAGAGAAGCTGAAAAAGAAGCAGATGTCATCATTTGGGATGGAGGCAATAATGATTTTTCATTCATTAAACCGGATTTGCTTATAACGATTGCAGATCCACATCGAGCAGGCCACGAGATTTCCTACTATCCTGGAGAACTCAACATACGAGCTGCTGATGTTGTCATCATCAACAAAGTCAATACAGCCAAGAAAGAAGACATAGAAACCGTTCGAAACAATGTAAAACAGATAAATCCTACAGCGAAAATTATTGATGGTATCTCTACAGTTGAAGCTGAGGATCCAGAGATGATTCATGGTAAAAGAGTACTTGTTATTGAGGACGGTCCAACGGTTACCCATGGTGGTATGGAGTATGGTGCAGGTACTGTTGCAGCAAAGAGGAATGGTGCAAAGGAAATCATTGATCCAAGAAGCTTTGCCGTCGGCTCAATTATCGATACCTTTGATAAATACATCCACTTAACAAACGTACTTCCAGCTATAGGGTATAGCAAGAAACAGATACATGAACTAGAGCAAACCATAAACAATACTGACTGTGAGGTTGTTGTCTGTGGCACACCAATTGATCTAACACGAGTTCTTAAAGCAAACAAACCCATGGTACGTATCCGATATAGGGTAGGCGAGAAAACAGTAAATGAATTAAATGATGTGGTTGAAAAATTTTTAAAAACGCATAATTTACTGTAGCTTCTTCCCCATTAGAACAAACTGTGCGAGCAGCGACTCAAGTTGTATGTGTTCATTGCTTCCTTCAACAAGTCGAAACTCTATCTCACCAGTTTTTTCAATGAGTTGCACCTTGTTTTCATCAGGTATGGTGAGATCGAAAATGATTCGATGCATCTGCCTAATGATATCTTCTCCTGAAAGCCCGTATTTTATGAGGAGATCATAGAGTTGATTTCTCGCTGCCATAAAGTTACCGCTAAGTGCAGTGTTGATGAGGGTTTTTACATCTTCTGGTCTTGCTGTAGACGAGGTTTCATGCAACAGCTCTGCAGTTATTTTTTTGTTGAGAGATGCTCCGACTTGAAGGACGTTTATCGCTTTTCTCATATCTCCTCTTGCAATAAAAATAAGTGTCTCAAGGCCATCTGGGGTGATCTCCAGTTTTTCTTTTGATGCAATCATGCGCATGTATTTTTTGATATCATCTGCTTTGATTGGTTTAAACCGAAACACAGCACATCTTGATTGGATGGGTTCAATAATTTTGGAGGAATAGTTCACTGAAAGTATAAATCGGCAGTTGTGTGTATATTTTTCAATTGTTCTCCTAAGAGCAGCTTGTGCATCTGTTGTGAGGGAATCTGCTTCATCAAGAAAGATGATTTTAAAGGATGTTTTTCCTATAGGTGCTGTTCGTGCAAAATCCTTTATTTTACCTCGGATAATTCCTATCCCTCGTTCGTCACTTGCATTGAGTTCATGGAAATTTTGTTTCCAGAATTCTCCACCAAAGACTTCTCTTGCGAGAGCAATGGCTGATGTTGTTTTCCCAGTTCCTGCAGGTCCTGCAAAGATTAAATGAGGCACGTTTTTTGTTTTTGCATATGCCTTTAATCGTTCAACAATAGACTCTTGACCTACGATGTCATCGAGTTTTATTGGCCGGTATTTTTCTATCCAAATATCGTGCATTGAATCGCTATGTAATATGTTTCTTTGATTAATGTTTTTTGTACGTCATCTACACCTTTTTTGAACTGTTTTCGTCACAGATGGTAAATTGTTCATTTTGGTATTTTTCCACAAAACTTTTAAATAGAGTTATTGACAAAGTTTAGCAAGACACATTATATCATCGAAGAGGTAGAGAGATGAGAAAAAAAATAGTAAAAGATGTGATGAAAATCTGCACATTTATTGCTCTAGTTAACCTCCCCTTTATTACAGTAACACAACTCATCGGAATCGATACATTTCTCGATTCATTTAACAACCCTGACTTCTATCAATACTTCAAAAGCAGCACGCTAGACCTTGAAACTATAAATACAGGGTACATTGTTCTTCAAAAATCATCTCACCCAGATTTTTCCATAAACCCTGGAGATACAATATTTTACCTCAAGGATGAAGGAGGACTCATGTGCAGAGAGATATACCATATAAAAAAACATAATTCAATTAGAAGATATTACACAATCAATTTTGATGATGAGATCAATGACGAAACCATTTGTGAGTACCAAATCATCGGTAAAGTTGTCAGAGTTATCGAGAACAATGTATGGAACAAATTTTCCTTGAAAATATGGGATGCATCTATAAACAATCTCAATGCCGCAGCACTGTTTACAAACTAAAGTTCTTTCTACAAAGTTAGTTTACTTCTCCTTTTAACATGCAAACAACAGATGCATATCAAACACCATGATAAGCTTCTTTAATAGATGGCTGTTTACCCTATAGGGTTGTATGAAATTCATTCCAAATTCCATCATTAAAGAAAGTATGCTTAAGGAAATAGGACTACATACTATCGACGAGTTGTTTTCAGATATCCCAAAAAAAATTAGAATAAACAATCTAAACCTTCCCGATGGAGTATCTCAACAAGAAGTAGAAAAACGACTGAGAGAATTAGGAAAGAAGAACCAATCTTTTTATGAAATGCCAAGTTTTTTAGGTGGTGGAATAAAACCTCATTATATCCCTGCAGCAGTAAAATCAATCATAGCCAGATCAGAATTCTATACATCCTATACCCCCTACCAACCTGAGGCATCACAAGGTTTCTTACAAGCTATGTTTGAGTATCAAAGCATGATTGCAGAGATCACAGGCATGGATGTTGCCAATGCTTCATTATATGACGGCGCGACCGCATTAGGAGAAGCAGCATTGATGTGCAACCGCATCAAAAAAAGAAAAACATTTGTCATACCCAAAAACATCTCTAAGGATAAAAAATGTATTTTAAAAAATTATACAAAAGGAGCAGGACTAACAATAAAAGAGATAGCATACGATACGAAAACAGGGAAAATCGATTTGGATGACCTCAAAAAAAATATTGATGATGATACTACTGGTGTGTATATAGAAAACCCGAATTTCTTCGGTGTTTTCGAAGATGACGTAGATGAGATCAGCAGCCTTGTAAAAGAAAAACAGGCAGTATTTGTTGTCGGTGTTGACCCAATAGCTTTAGGTATTACAAAAAACCCAGGGAAGTATAATGCAGATATCGTCATCGGGGAGGGACGAAGCCTTGGAAATCCTATGGATTTCGGCGGCTCCGGTCTTGGTATTTTCTCCTGTAAACATGAATTTATCAGACAGATTCCTGGACGTATAATAGGGCTCACTGAAGATAGTGATGGCAAAAGAGCGTTCTGTATGACGATGCAGACAAGAGAACAACATATCCGAAGAGGTAGAGCCACAAGCAATATCTGTACAAACGAAGGATTATGTGCTCTTGCGGCGGTAGCGTTTCTCTCATGGCTTGGAGGGAGCGGGTTAGAAAAACTTGGGAGAATCAATTTTGAAAAAGGACAACGACTTGCAAAAAAAATAACGTCAATTCATGGGTTTGAAAAGGTGTTTTGCGGGGTTCATTTCAATGAGTTTGTCATACAATGTCCAGACGCAGCAAAATTACACAAGAAGCTATTAAGCAATGGAATTCAAGGTGGCCTTATTTTAGATGATATCTTTCCTGAACTAAAGAGTAGCATGCTTTTTGGCGTTACTGAAATATATAGTGATGAAAGTATCGAAAAACTTGTTTCCATTCTTAAGGAGGGAACATAATGTACAGAAGCGCAGTGTATGATGAGCCGCTCCTTAACGAGCTCGAAGAAAAACGCAACAATACGTATACACCTGTTGATGTATTGCCCTCTTCTCTACAAAGAAAAGAAAAAATAAACATTCCTGATCTCGACGAAACCCAAGTGATACGACATTTTTTTCGTTTGAGTCAAATGAACTTCGGCATTGATTCAGGAATGTATCCACTTGGCTCCTGTACCATGAAATACAATCCTAGGATATGCGAGGAGATCAGTAGATGGGATAGTTTTGCTATGACACATCCCTATCAAGATGAATCCACTATTCAAGGGAACCTTCAAATAATGTATGAGCTAGAGCAGCTGTTCTGTGAAATAACAGGTATGGACTGTTTTACCCTGCAACCTGCTGCTGGTTCTCAGGGGGAATTCACAGGACTTCTGTTGACCCAAGCATATCATGAGTCTCATCATGATTTTGAGAGAAATGAAATTATCCTGCCTGATACCTCTCATGGGACAAATCCTGCAAGTGCCACCATGGCTGGATATAAGATAATAGAAATACCATCAACCAAAGAGGGAACCGTTGATTTAGAAATACTGAAAAAAACACTTTCCAGTAACACTGCATGTTTCATGCTTACAAATCCAAATACCCTAGGTATCTTCGAATCAGACATAGAAGAGATAGCAAAAATCGTACACAAAGCAGGTGCACTGCTGTATTATGATGGAGCTAATATAAATGCGATAATGGGAAAAGCAAGACCTGGAGATATGGGTTTTGACATCGTACATCTCAACCTGCATAAGACCTTTTCCACACCACATGGAGGGGGAGGCCCTGGAGCAGGTCCAATTGGTGTAAAAAAGAAGCTGGAAACGTTTCTACCAATTCCTAGGATAACAAAAAAGAGGGATATCTATTACCTTAACCATGATTACCCAAAGTCGATTGGGAAAATCAAAGCATTTTATGGCAATTTCTCAGTTCTCCTGAAGGCATATATCTATATTTTACTGATGGGTGGAGATGGGCTTAAGGAGTCTTCTGAAATAGCGGTACTTAATGCAAATTATATGAAGAAAAAACTTGTTGATTCAGAAAAATATGATCTACCCTATAAAGAATTAAGAAAACATGAGTTTGTTCTTAGCTGCGAACGTTTATACAAAGAAAAAGGAATCAGAGCGCTTGATATCGCAAAACGTCTTTTAGACTATGGACTACATCCGCCAACCATTTATTTCCCATTAATTGTGAAAGAAGCATTGATGATTGAACCAACAGAATCGGAATCAAAGAGAACATTAGATGAATATATCAAAGCGCTTATACGAATCGCAGATGAAAATACAGATATTGTGAAAAACGCACCAAGCAACACTTCTGTAAGACGCGTTGATGAAGCAGGTGCAATTAAGAATCCTATTCTAACCTGGAAATCTTTATGAAAAATAAAAAACCTGTTTTCTCTACAAATTAGACCAAAAGGCTGCAAAATGAATCTAATTTAGAGGAAAACTTTCCTTAGCCCACAATATTATGTTAATGGCCCTTTCGTCCACAGATCATCCCTAATTTTCCTTCCGGTCTTTTCTTCCCATTCTTTAATAGAAAGTGAATGCTTCTCCCGGATTTTATCCCCAAAACCAAGACCATTATATGCACAGAACGGGACAATCCCTTCAAAGGTTGTATAATGAATAACACATCGCTGCAGACGATCAACATTAAGATTAAAGGAATCCTGAAACCACATAGAACCGACAAAGAGGCTATTGTAATGAAAAGCCCGTAATGAATCATAGCTTCCACCAATCGCTGCATCTTTGAGTATTTTCTTTAAATTGAAGCCATGTGGTGCTTTCTCCTTATCAACAAACGTATCAATTTTATTAAGAAAAGCAGTAGCAATTCTGACTTTTTTAAATGGCCCTCTTTTCTCACTTTGTTTGTTAATAAACTCCATAAACCCTTCAACGTCAATAAATCGCGTTATCGGTATGGGTTTTCCATCTTCCCAAAAGATATATGTCGCACCTCCACATCCTGGATGAGCAGTGAATTCAACTTGATCCTCCCCCTTCAAACTCTCTATAAGCCGGGAGATAGGAAACACAAAAGGAACAGGATAAAAATCATCACGTGAAATAGCACCGTCGAATTCCTTTTCGATTTCCTCAAGCATCCACACATAATCTACCCGTTGTTGCTCTCGCTTTTCGTCTTTTATCTTTGTAACTCTCCCACAGAACGATATCGGCTGAAAATTAACACCTCGTATAATATCAATATTATCAAAAGCAAAACGAAGGATTTTACCAGTCTCATGAACATTTTTACCACCAATGAGCACAGGAACTAACACCAGCTTCAAATTAACCTTTCTCATGTTTTCAATTGCTTGCTTCGATTGTTCTATCCAAGGGTTTGTCTTCTTTGTGACGCCATCAAAACTCATATAGACGGTATTAACTTTCTCATCTTTGAGACGCCGACAATACTCAACACTTTCAGCAAGTTTTATGCCATTGGTGTTCAACTGGACGTGAGAAAAACCTACTTCTTTTGCTATTCTGACGATTTCAAAGATATCTTCTCTAACAGTAGGTTCTCCACCTGTAATCTGAATTGCCCTTGAACCCACTGGTTTTTCGTCTCTTGCCTGCTGCATCAACTGTCTGATTTCATCCAATGTCGGCTCATAAACAACACCAGAGGCCCCTGCATTCATAAAACAATAACTGCACCGTAGATTACACCTGTTTGTTATAAGAAGATTGGTGAGAACGCTTTGGGATTTATGTTCTGAGTAAAGTTCTGGCTCACCAAATAACGTTGTTTTCACATCAGGAGAAGTCGTTCCGGTAACTTCATATTTCATCCATTTATTGTAAAGATTAACGTCACCAAAGTAGATATCTTTAAATGAACCATGTTTACTGCATTTCTTTGTAATCCAAACCTTTCCATCTTCTTCAACGATTTTCGCATCGATTTGTTGGATCTTCCCATCTCTATAGCATGCAGGACAGACAGACTTTATTTCCTCTAATTCTTTCATACCGTCAACCATCAAATGGAATCAAAGGGATTAAACATTTATTTCTTTATAGCTTTAACTATGTGGGAATTCCAAATGAAGCCTAAACTCATTTGGAATTTTGCTCGATAATGGTATTATCACAAAGCAATTTTCATAGTATTACTTCTTGACCTGTCAATTGACCTGTCAAATTTTATATTCTGGTTTATATATTCTTTGTATTATGCCAGAGAAGGGTTGGTCAAATATCACGGTTAGGAAAAATACTGCAGAGACACTCAAACAGATAGCTCGGAGTCAACATTTAACGTTGGATGAGTTATTGAACAACTTTCTGATGAGTGTTTGTGTTCCAAAATCTTCACCTTCTTCAGAGTGGATCATCTGTCACGTTTGTGGTATCAGACTCAAGAGAAAAAATCTGTCAGACCATATGTTAAAAACGCATTCATCTGCACGCAGATTATAATGATGCTATCTTGACCTGTCAATTGACAGGTCAAAAATTAAAGATTTTATACAAAGATTTCTTTAATTTTCAACATTGATTTTCAAGTTAAAAGTGAAAATCATAGGGAGGTACTCCCCACTTTGATGGTGAGTCATACGGTTTTAAATATCATGAGTGCTCATTTGGAAATCCCTATGTGTCCAGACACTCATTGAATAATCTTCTCGGAGAAAAAAGGATGGGATGTGGCAGACCAGATGGGGAAAAAGTTTTGATCTGCCGTTTTGGTGTGTAGGAGCGGCATTGTAAAAGTTATATAAAAGGGTAACCTGTCAAAATGTCATTTTGACAAAATTGCCAAACACACTTACACATCTATAAGAAAAGAAACATTTGGGTTTATAAAGTACTTAATCATACCATGTTTTGATACAATATGATCATTGTAGCTCCGTCAATTTTATCTGCAGATTTTTCTAGACTTGGTGAAGAAATCAAAGCAGTTGAAAAAGCAGGTGCTGAATGGATTCATATTGACGTGATGGATGGTCATTTTGTCCCTAATATTACGATGGGTCCTGTTGTAGTAAATGATATCAGAAAATTATCAAAATTGTTCTTTGACTGTCATCTTATGATAGAAAAACCCGAGGATTATATTGAGCAGTTTGCAAAAGCAGGCGCTGATCTTATCACAATCCATGTTGAAAGTAGTTCAAATGTAAAACCTGTAATAAAAAAAATAAAAGATCTAGGTTGTAAGGCGGGAGTCTCTGTCAATCCGGAGACATCTCTTAATGCCATAAAGGAGATTATCAAAGATATAGATCTTCTACTTATAATGTCAGTTCATCCCGGTTTTTCTGGACAGAGTTTTATAAAAGGTGTCCTTCCAAAAATAAAAGAAGCAAAAGAATTGATTGACAAAACTAAGAAAAAAATATACCTTCAAGTAGATGGCGGAGTCAACTCCAAAAATGCAGGTATAATAAAAGAAAAGGGTGCTGATGTCTTGGTTGCAGCAAGTTATATTTTTAAAAGTAATAACTATAAAGAAGCAATTAAGCTTTTGAAGGATTCTTAGCTACAAACCTGACGCTAAATCCCGTATTACCCGCTCTTTATCTTTTGCTTTAACAACACCGCTTGCCAGGAGTACTCCATCTGCACCAAGCTCTATTGATTTTGCGACATCTTTTCCGTTTTTTACTCCTGCTCCACAGAGAACTTTTACGTTTTTATCAATAGCTTTTACCGCCTCAACGCTGCTACTGACAATATCTGGATCTGCGGTTGTCACTGAAATATCTCCTCCGATAAGTTCAGGAGGCTCCACTGCGATAAAATTTGGTGAAAATGTTGCTGCAGCTTTTGATGTTGCAACATTGTTTGTACAGACGATATGATCTAAACCCAGTTCTTTTGCTCTTGTAACACAGACATCAATATCTGCAAGTTTTAATCGATGCTCACTGTGATTTATCAGAGTGCCGATAGCTCCTGCTTCTTTTACTGCTTCAGGCAGGGTCCATCCTGTATGACTTCCTGGTTTTACCGGATCAATGTGTTCGGCAAAAACAGGGATGCTTACTTCCTTGGCACATAGTGAAATATCGGTTGCTTGTAAGGCGATAGCCATACTTGCTCCGGTTTCTTGAGATATTTTGTCCATTAATTTTGCGATTTCTAACGCTTTAACTCCTGTTGCCTCAGCATAGGTTTTTACATTTAGAACAATCGTTGGTACATTTAACATATAGGTTCTCCTCAACTTTTTACGTTAGTAATCAGCATGTCCAATAAATATCTTTCATTTGTTGCTAAAATAGGAGTATGCATAAGAATGTATAGAGAAAAAACGTTAAAAAAGGATTGTAAAAAAATAATATATTCTATGGTGTTAAACGGTTAAAAAGAGGAGAAGGTTGACGTGTTTTAGGTGTAGGCGTCTAAGTTTCCTCTGAATGATCCCATTATATAGAAATTGCCGATGAATCCATTTGGAATGCTTGGTAATGTAATGCTTCGTAGGATTATTGTGCCGCTCTTTACTCCACCTATATATATTGTTGTATAGTGTATCCGCACTGCAAAAAACCTAAATTCTCCACCGAATGTTGAACGTGAAAATAAGGTAACTCCTCGTATTATTGTATAATCTAACAAACCCTCTCGTCCTGGTTCATTGTTACAAATTAATTTTGTTTCGGTTGTTTCAGTATCGCAATTCAATCCTGCAGCTACAGGTATCATTGCCATCAGCATCATGCAGACCAATATGCCTATTACTTTTTTCTTCATATTATAAATCCCCATTTAATTCGTTTAATATTATTATATACATAGGTTATATATTAATGTTTCGCAGAAAACATGGCGTATTGACCTTAATTTACAAGAAATTTCAAACTATATTTATATGAATACATCAAAGAGATATTTTTCATTTTGACATTTAGACACATGACATAAGTGATAGCGTATGACGTCTCTGGTAATAGTGCTTCTGATGAAATTTTGGTTTGGAAGCTATTTTGATGAATATTCGTTGAATCAGTAATAATAAATACCTATTGTCTTTTTCAAGGTTTCATATGAAAATTCACACGGAATGTGTGCCCTGTTTAATCAAAAGAATTATCTTTGAAGCAGAACAGAGCACAGTTGACAAAAAACGAAGAACTGAGGCAATAAAAAACGCCTGTAGAATTCTTTCTGAGATCTATGATCCAAACAAATGCAGTGCAGAAATTGCAACTACAGTTCACAAAATTGTTTATGAGACATTAGGAGATGATGATCCGTATTTTGATTTAAAAAGTAAGAGCAACCTGGTCGCAAAATCGTTACTTCCAAGAGTTGAAGAACTCATGAAAAATTCAGATGATCCGTTGAAAACCAGTATGATTTGCTCTATTATCGGAAATACCATGGATTTTGGTATTGAAGGCGGGAGTTCTCACCCACAATTGCTTATGGATGTTTTTGAAAAGACATATTCAGAGGGACTTGGATATGATGATTATCAACGGTTAAAGCAACTTTTGAAAGATTCAAAACATGTTGTTTTTTTTACTGATAATTGTGGGGAGATCGTTTTTGATAAAATTTTGTGTCGTGAATTAAAGAAATTCAATCCAGATATTTATATTACCCTTGTTGTTAAGGGAGAAGCAATATTGAGTGATGCAACAAGTAAAGAAGCTGAAGAATTTAAGTTCAAGGATGTCGTTGATGAGATTTTGACAACAGGTTGTTTTGCTGTAGGTGTCGATTTTAATTTGTTGCCTTCTGATGTAGAGGAGTCTTTGAACCGTGCTGATCTCATTATTTGTAAGGGGATGGCAAACTATGAATCTTTTTCTGAAACAAGGTATATGCCAATTGCTTATCTGTTAAGAACAAAATGTAATGCTATTGCAAATTCTATGGGCATCACAATAAACGTCAATGCAATAAAAGTATATGAGTGAATGTTTTTGACTCATTTTTTTCTTGAGTGATTTTTATTATTTTTAAAAATAAATACTTGTAATTTTATATAATTTTTAGTAAATTATTTATATTATAAAGTTTATATATTAATGTGAAACCCATGGGGGATAAAGCTTGTTTTCCGCAACTTTGAAAAATGCTTAAATGGGAATTAAATTTGAATTAAATGTATTCAATCAACCATTCCAGGATATACCTCCCTGGGCACTCCAAGCAAATCCAATATTTGGCCCTGTAAAT
>Ga0209979_1004126_pt1 | contig 12207 bp, 10 predicted proteins | sample AnhtaG_FD_183114 | JGI IMG/M metagenome (GOLD analysis project Ga0209979, IMG submission 183114) | Deep subsurface microbial communities from Anholt, Denmark to uncover new lineages of life (NeLLi) - Anholt_01485 metaG (SPAdes) (version 2) | ecosystem: Environmental > Aquatic > Marine > Oceanic...
AGAAATCCGGCTTTTCTTTCCTATTTTATTATTAATTTCAAAAAGATATTTTCAAAAAAGCCCTATTCTTTTGCAAATTAATAAAAAATTATTAAAATAAAAAACTCAGAGGCAGTAAGCAGTCTTTGAGTTTTCTATTCTCAGGCTGTGCTGCAGAAAAGAAGGTTAAGGAGTAATTACAGAACAAAATGTAAAGGTATTTAGAAAACGAACTAGTAGCAAGTAAAATAGTGTAAGGAAAGGGGTTATAAGTTTGTATGAATGAGGTAATTTGTGAAAAAGGGTTTGATATTAGCTATGAGAATATCCTTAGAGATTACCTGAGGACCGAACAGAAGAAAGGTCTCTACCAGATTGAAAAGTTCAGCAAGGAGCTGATGAAACAGGGGATTGGTCCCCAGGTAATCGTGGAGATGCATCTAAAAGCCATAAAGAAAATTAATAAAAATAAAAGTACCTATCCCAGGAAGACTATTGATGAATCCTTTACCTTTCTTGTAAAAGGGATTATTGCCTATAAAATGGCCTACCACGAATATCTGGATTCCAGGAAAGAGGGTTATTTGGCTGATATCAGAGAGCTGAATAGGAAGTTGAATGGAAAGCTGACGGAAATGGCGACCCTTTATGAGACCGCCAAGTTAACCAGCTCTTCCCTTGATCTCGATGAGATGCTTTCCTCAGCATTCAACAGTGCGGTCAAGATCTTGAATGCAGAGACCGGTTCTCTAATGCTTTTTGACTCTGAAGAAGAAGTTTTAACCATAAAGAGGGCACACGGCCTAAATGAAGAAATTATCAAAAAGACCAGAATTAAGAAGGGGGAGACTATTGTAGGATTGGTAGCCCAGAGTGGTGAACCTTTGATCATCCACGGAAGAGCAGATATTTCATCAATTAAAGGTAGAAAGAAGTATGAAAAGGTGAATTCCATCTGTGTTCCTCTAAAAACCAGGAAAGGGGTTATCGGGATTATCAACCTTAACCGAAAAGAAGATGCTAATCCCTTTACCGAAGATAACTTAAAGCTACTTTTTACTATGGCCAATAATGCAGCCTCTGCCATTGAGAATGCTACTTTATATCAAAATCTGCATGAGAGTTACCTCAGTATCATTCGGGCATTGGTCTCCGCCCTGGAGCTAAAAGATCCTTATACCAGAGGCCATTCTGAATCTGTTACCAGATATGCAGTAGCTTTGGCCAAAAAGCTGAAGCTATCTCCTCAGGAGATAGAGAGCATTGAGGTAGCAGCTGTCCTTCACGATGTTGGGAAGATTGGCATCCATGAAGGTATCCTTAATAAACCTGGGAAACTGGATAACCAAGAGTGGAAAGAGATAAAGCAGCACCCTGAATTCAGTTATAAAATTCTTAAAGAGGTCAATTTCCCCTGGAAGATCAAACCTCTTATCTATGCCCACCACGAAAGATATAATGGGAAGGGTTACCCCACTGGGCTAAAAGGGGAGGAAATTCCATTGGGGGCAAGGATCCTTGCCGTGGCGGATACCTTCGCGGCAATGACCTCTGACCGTCCCTATAGAAATGGGTTGAGCCAAGAAAAAATTATCGAGGAGTTGAAAAGGGTAGCCGGGGCTCAGCTTGATCCTGAACTCGTAAAGGTTTTTACTGAGATGTTGACGTCAAGGGAGGAAAAATAGTTCACCCTTTTCATTCTCACCGAAATTTCTGCCTTGTAAAACTTCAGAATTATTATCTAATGGATAAAGAGGGAACAGACTACTTTTTTAGATTTATCTTTTGGATTAAATAAGTAGCCTGTTCCCTTTTTTACTTTCAAATGAATTTTTACTTTCTTTTCTCTCACCCCTTTATTAAAAGTTGTATTTCTAAGTGATTTTTTATATACTTATTATATGATTTTATACTGCAAAAAGACACAATGATTTATTTACTATGTTGCCGGTTGTCCTTAGGTAGGGGCTTGATTCATCAAGCCCGAATAATAGCGGGTCGGATAAATCCGACCCCTACAGGAAAAAAGATGATTTCAAATTATAATAATATAGAGAAGAATATAGAAGAGTTGAGAGAAAAGATTAGATATCATAATTATCGCTATTATGTTTTGGATAATCCTATTGTATCTGATGCTGAATATGATCAATTAATGAGGGATTTAATAGAATTAGAAGAAAAATACCCCCGATATATTACGCCTTCTTCTCCCACTCAAAGAGTAGGGATAGAGCCAGTTTCCGAATTTGTTACAGTAAAACATATTATTCCTATGCAAAGCCTGGCCAATGCCTTTTCGTCTGAAGAGCTAATATCTTTTGATCAGAGGATGAAAAAAATAGTCCCGCAACAAAAAATTGATTATGTGGTAGAATTAAAGATTGACGGATTGGCTGTGGCCTTAGTTTATGAAAAGGGAATCTTTGTAAGGGGAGCAACTCGTGGTAACGGCGTAACCGGAGAGGAAATTAGTTCCAATCTTAGAACTATAAAAAGTATCCCCTTAAAATTACTCGGTAAAGAAATACCCTCTCGTATTGAAATATACGGAGAAGTCTATATGAAGAAGAGCGAATTTAATAAGTTAAATGAAGAGAGAATGAAAAATAAAGAGAGTCTATTTGCTAATCCCAGAAACGCGGCTGCTGGTTCAGTAAGGCAGCTGGATCCTCGAATTACTACCCAAAGACCTTTAGACACCTTTATTTATAGAGCAACTTTTCCCGAGGGACTTAAATTTAACAGCCATATGGAAGTCTTGAATTATTTAAAAAAGATCGGATTTAAAGTAAACTCTCATATCAAACTCTGTCAGGATATAGAGGAAGCTATAAAATACTGCCGGCAATGGATAGAGAAGAAAGAAGAACTGGATTACGAAATTGACGGGATGGTTATTAAAGTTAATTCTTTAAGCTTAAGGGAAGAATTGGGGTCGACTACCCGAAGCCCCCGATGGGCTATTGCTTATAAGTTTCCTGCTCAACAGACTACTACAAAAGTTCGCGATATCATCGTTCAGGTAGGGAGAACCGGTGCACTAACCCCAGTGGCTATACTTGATCCGGTCAGGATATCCGGTTCAGTGGTACAGAGAGCTACTCTGCACAATGAAGATGAAATTATGAGAAAAGATATTCGGATTGGAGATATTGTCTTAGTTCAAAAAGCTGGAGAAGTTATCCCGGAAGTGATAAAAGTAATTAAGGAGAAAAGAACGGGTAAGGAAAAGGAATTTGTTATACCTGCTCAATGTCCAGTCTGTGGGGCAAAAGTATTTCGATCAGAAGGTGAGGTAGTCTCTCGATGTAATAGTCTTACCTGCCCAGCCCAAATAAAGGAAAGAATTAGACATTTTGCCTCTCGAAATGCTATGGATATTGAGGGATTAGGCCCGGCCATAATTGATCAATTAGTAGAGAAAGATCTAATTAAAGATGTTTCGGATTTGTATTTTTTAAAAAGAGATAATTTGATCTCTCTTGAACGGATGGCCGAGAAATCTGCAGATAATTTATTGATTGCAATTGAAAAGAGTAAAGAAAAGCCTTTCTCTAACTTAATCTACGGTTTAGGGATACGCTATGTAGGAGTTCATTCCTCGGAAGTTATTACCAGGCACTTTCCTACTTTGAGTAAATTTAGAGAAGCTGGCTTAGAAGAACTAATAGAGATTAATGAGATTGGACCTAAGATTGCAGAAAGTATAATTCTTTTCTTTAAAGAGAAGGAAAATTTAGCTATTATTGAAAGATTAAGAGGGGCTGGTTTGAATTTTGGTCAAGAAGAAGAGGAAATGAGAAAGGAAAAAGGAGCGCAGATATTAGCCGGAAAGCAATTTGTATTAACCGGAGCATTAAAGGATTTTACCCGTACTCAGATCACAGAAATAATCAGTGAATTGGGAGGCCGAGTTACTGGCAGCGTAAGTAAAAAAACAGATTATGTTGTCGCCGGCGAAGAACCGGGATCGAAATATGAGAGAGCGAAAAAGTTGGGAGTAAGTATTATTAGTGAAGAGCAATTTAAAAGAATAATTAATAAAAACAGCTAGTTATCAATTTACTAATTGATCAATTCGTAGGACAGATATTCCCCGTTTTCACGAGTGCAGGCTCACCTATCTATGTGCTGTACTTTGTCATTGCGAGCTCCGATTTATCGGAGCGTGGCAATCTCAGAATTGAGATTGCTTCGTCACTTCGTTCCTCGCAATGACAAAAACCTATACGCTAAACGCTATCCGCTATGCGCTATATTACGAGATACGATTCACGAGATACGAGATACGAATAAAACATGGAGGTTAATATGACTGAAAAAATAATTACTAAAAAAGAAGTAGAATACGTGGCCCAATTAGCTAAATTAGAATTTAATGAAGGAGAAAAAGAAGAATTTACTTCTCAGTTAAATTCAATTTTAGATTATTTTAAAAAATTAAATGAGCTTAATACTGAAGAGGTTGAACCTACTGCTTACGTTATTTCCATGCCCAACCTGCTGAATGAAGATGAGGTTAAACCTTCTTTACCCCAGGATGAAGTCCTTTTCAATGCCAAGCATACCAAAAAAGGCTATTTCAAAGTTCCTAAAATAATGTAATAGATGAATATTATAGAGCGAAAAGCTAAAAGCGCAAAACGAAAAACCAAAATTCAAAACTCAAAATTAAGGAGTGCGGGGAACAATTGCGGGCAAGATTAACGGACAAGAAATACAAAAAATATAAATGGACCATATTCAAATACAAAAAATAAAACAAAAAACAGGAATATAAAATAAGGATGGATTCCCATTTTCATGGGAATGACAGAGAAGAGAGTGGGAATGACAGAGAAGAGAGTGGGAATGACACACTCCTTCTGTCATTCCCGTGGAAACGGGAATCCATGAATACAAGAGGGTAAGTGTAGGGGTTCGATTCATCGAACCCGTAAATAAGCGGGTCGGATAAATCCGACCCCTACCTCGACAGGCGAGACGCCTGTCCTACGTTTTTTATGTAGATTATTAGGGGCGTATTGCATACGCCCAATAAAAATTGCCAAAATAATCAGAGTTGGATAAAAAACGACAAAGGATCGTCCTCTGTCGTTTAATTAAAGTAAGAGGAGGAAAGATAATTGACCTTAAACCAATTAACCGCTCACGAAGTCATCAACTTAATTGGAAAAAAGAAAATTACTGCTTATGAAGTTATGCAGGATATTTTTAACCAGATAGATAGAATAGATAATTCTATTAAAGCATTTCTGGTTCTTAATAGGGAAGAGGCATTAAAGCAAGCCAAAGAAATAGACATAAAAGTGAAAAATGGAGAAGAACTCCCTCCTTTAGCAGGGATAGCGGTTGCCGTAAAGGATATAATAGCTACTCGAGGAACGGAGACTACTTGTGGCTCCAAAATACTAAAAGGGTTTATCCCGCCCTATGATGCTACAGTAATTAATAGATTAAAGGAAGCAGGGGCAATAATAATTGGAAAAACCAATATGGATGAATTTGCTATGGGTTCATCTACTGAAAATTCTGCTTTTGGTCCTACTCATAATCCCTGGGATTTAGAAAGGGTACCCGGTGGTTCCAGCGGTGGTTCAACTGCCGCAGTGGCAGCAGATGAGACCTTTGTTGCTTTAGGCACAGATACAGGAGGTTCTATACGTCAACCTGCATCTCTCTGCGGAATGGTGGGATTAAAACCAACTTATGGAAGGGTCTCCAGATACGGCTTGGTTGCCTATGCCTCTTCTTTAGACCAGATAGGGCCTATAACCAAAGATGTGACCGATTGTGCTCTGATAATGAAAGTTATAAGCGGACACGATAATATGGATTCCACTTCTGTAAATTTGGAAGTTCCTGATTATCTAAAATCTTGCCAAGAAGGAATAAAGGATTTAAAAATAGGTGTTCCCAGGGAGTATTTTATCGAAGGAATAGACCCGGAAGTTAAGGATGCATTGGATAAAGCTTTGAAAATATTTGAAAAATTAGGAGCAAAGATTGAAGAAGCATCATTACCCCATACGGAATATTCTCTGCCCACTTATTACTTGATTGCTACCGCAGAAGCAAGTTCAAACTTAGCTCGATATGATGGAGTACAATATGGTTATAGAGTAGAAGACTATGAAGATCTGTCCTCTATGTATCAGAAGACCAGAAGCGAGGGTTTTGGTAATGAGGTTAAAAGAAGGATTATGTTAGGAACTTATGCTTTAAGTTCAGGATATTATGATGCCTATTACTTAAAGGCACAAAAAGTTCGTACTCTAATAAAAGAAGATTTTGATAAAGCGTTTAGTAAATACGATATCCTTATTACTCCTACTTCACCTACCCCTGCTTTTAAACTGAAGGAAAAAGTCGACGATCCTTTAACTATGTATTTGTCTGATATCTATACCATTCCCATTAATTTAGCCGGTATACCTGCAATTTCTCTTAATTGTGGATATAGCAAGAATAATTTACCCATAGGTTTACAAATTATCGGCAAGCATTTTGATGAAGGGACCATATTACGAGCAGCATATAACTTTGAGAAGAGCAATCCTATAGAAAAAAAGAAACCAGAGATGAATTTTCCGCAACAAAAAAGTATTTAGACAGACGTAGGGGTTCGATTCATCGAACCCGTAAGCAAAAATTATCGGAATAACTCGGGTCGGATAAATCCGACCCCTACAAAAACAAAAATAGAAAATAGAATAATAGAAGTATAAGATAAGATAAGATAGATTCCCGTTTTCACGGGAATGACATAAAGAAGAACGGGAATGACAAGGACTTGCTCAATCCTTGCAATAAATAACTGACAAATACTAAGAAGAAAAAAAGATTTACATATTAATCTATGTGATAAAGTTATAATAAAAATTATAACAGGAGGAAATAGAATGAAAGAGGAAGTAGTAATTGGTTTAGAAGTTCATATCCAATTAATGACTAAAGCAAAAATGTTTTGTCATTGCAGCACTGATTATATCGGTAAAGAGCCCAATACCAATATCTGTCCAGTATGTTTAGGTTTACCTGGTTCGCTTCCTGTGCTTAATAAAAAAGTATTAGAATTTGCTATAAGAACAGCGGTGGCTTTAAATTGTAAAATTAATCAGGTAAGTAAATTTCACCGTAAAAATTATTTTTATCCCGATTTACCTAAAGCTTATCAGATATCTCAATATGATATTCCTTTAGGGATAAATGGATATATGGAGATTTCACTCCCCGAAAGTAAGGGAAAGCGTAGGATTGGAATTACCCGGGTTCATATGGAGGAAGATGCTGGCAAACTGGTTCATGAAGGAGATATCGCTTCCTCATCTTACTCTCTGGTAGATTATAACCGTTGCGGAATTCCTCTGGCAGAGATTGTAACCGAGCCTGATTTTCGTTCTCCCGAAGAAGCTCGAATATTCTTGGTAAAATTAAGAAGTATAGTCCAGCATTTGGGAGTATGTGATGGAAATATGGAAGAAGGCTCGATGCGTTGCGATGCCAATGTTTCACTTAGAGATGTGAAAACCGGTGCTTTAGGTACCAAGGTAGAAATAAAGAACATGAATTCTTTTAAAGCAGTTAAGAAAGCCTTGCAATTTGAAGTGAACCGCCAAAAGAAGCTCTTGGATGAAGGAGAAAAAATAGTTCAGGAAACCAGGCACTGGGATGAATCAAATAATGTAACTGTTTCAATGCGAAGTAAAGAAGAGGCCCATGATTACCGTTATTTCCCTGAGCCGGACCTCCTGCCCTTTAAAGTAGATGTAAAAATGATTGATAAGATCAGGAAAAGCCTTCCTGAATTACCCGAAGCAAGAAGAGAGCGGTTTATTGAAAATTATCAGATTCCCAGATATGATGCAGAGATATTAACCTCGAGCAAAGCATTGGGTGATTATTACGAAAAAGCTGCTTCCTTATATCCTAATAGCAAAGTTTTAAGTAATTGGATTATGGGAGAATTAATGCGATATTTAAACGAAGAAAAAGCAGAAATAGAAGATTCTCCTATTTCTCCAGAAAAATTAGTTGGGATGTTAAAATTAATGGATGAAGGAATAATTAGCGGTAAGATGGCTAAAGATGTCTTTGAAAAAATGTTTAAAACCGGGAAAGATGCCTCTCAGATTGTGAAGGAAAGCGGAATTACTCAGATTACCGATGAAGATGAATTGTTTGAAGTGATAGATAAAGTGATCAAGGAAAACCCCAAATCGGTAGATGATTTTAACGAAGGGAAAGAAAAGGCTTTAAATTTCTTAGTAGGGCAAGTAATGCGCTATACCAAAGGAAGGGCAAAGCCCGATTTTGTCTTTGGGGCTTTAAAAAAGAGGATAAAAAAAATATAAGAAATAATGGGGTCAGGCCTACACTTGACACAATATCTTTTAGAGTAAGATTAATATAAGGTAAGATTTAAAATGCTAAAAGGAGCACAATGAACATGACACGTCCATTACGCATTGAATATCCAAATGCCACTTACCACATTACCGCAAGAGGAAATGAGTCCATTAAGATTTTTAGGGTCGAAAATGATTATAGAAAATTATTAAAACAACTACGACTTGCCCAGCAGCGATATGCTATATTAATTCATGCTTATGTATTGATGGGTAATCATTATCATCTATTAATCGAAACACCCGAAGGAAATCTTTCGCAAGCTATGCATTTTATTAACAGTTCCTACACGGGTTATTTTAACCGCCGATATCATCGAGTTGGTCATCTTTTTCAAGGAAGATACAAGAGTATATTAGTAGAGAAAGAATCTTATTTATTGGAACTGAGTCGCTATATTCATTTAAATCCGGTCAGAGCAGGAATAGTAAAATATTCTTGGGAATATCCATGGAGTAGTTGTCAAACTTACCTTGGTAAAAGGAATGAAAAGTGGGTATGTCAGGATTGGATTTTAAGACAATTTTCTGCTTCTAAGGAAGAAGCAAGGCAGGTATACAATGAGTTTATTGAAGGAGCATTAAATGAAAAAGTTGAAAGTCCTTTTAAAAATATTTTCGCCCAAGTTGTTTTAGGCAGCAAAGATTTTATAAAAAAGACCCAGAAACAAGTTGAAGACCAAGAACCGGATTATGACCTGCCATCCCTTAGAAGATTAAAAAAGAGACCCAGTCTTTCTGATATTTTATGCTTGGTAGCTAAGTACTATGGAGTCGAACAAAAGAGTATACAGGTACTTAGAGAGCGAGGTAATTTAGCGAAAAAGGTAGGAATATATCTTGCTCATAAATATACAGGAAATACTCTGAAAGAAATTGGTCAATATTTTGGGGGCATGAAACATACTGGGGCAAGTCAAGTAGTAAGTCGTTTAGAAAAGAGACGCCAGTATGATGTACAATTAAACCAACAACTTCAAGATTTAAAGAAAAAATTACAATGATAAGTGTCAAGTGTAGGCCTGACCCCTTTTATTACGGGAATTTAGCATCTTATTATTTTTTCTTAAAAAGACTAAAGAACCTATCCTGATACTGTTCGAATAATCCCCAGTTATCCAGTTCTTCTTTTAATTTAACCGGTTCAAGTTCTCCCTTTTTTACCAATTTAAATAATCTTTCTATCTCTTCTCGGGCAGCCACGGGAATGCCGTGTCTATCTTTAGCGATAATAGCTTGACCAATTTGGTTTATACCTACAAATCCTCTACTTTTAAAATCAGGTATCTGAGCTGAATAAACACTTCTAACCATCATATCTAAAATAAACTTAGAAAGGGATACATCCCAGAGACCAGCTACGCCTTTAATAATAGCACATAGAGAATCTCCCTTTTTATCTATCTCGCTATTAATATTTTCCGCTACAGTTAATAAAGGACCGGAAACGAAATTCATTTCATCAAGTTCTTTATTTATCTTAAATTTGTAAAGAATTCCTGCTAAATCAGGATATTGGCTGGCCAGGGCTTCAAATGCGTTTTTAGCTTCTTTACTGAATCCTTCTATTCTAAATATATATCCAGGAGTAAGTAATTTTGGTTGATACCAGCTGACTTTTCCCTCCCTAACTACAGTTTCTAAATTATCCTTGGTAAATTCAGAATATACCGGTTCGCTTAGTACATAATAATGAATTACTGAAGAACCAAAAGTAGATATTAACTGTTTGGGTCTTCTTAAAATTTCAGTATGTTCAAAGGCATACCTTATTCTTTCATCCATATTTTGCCAATCCTTTATGATAAAAATTTTATATATAATATTTACATTATTATTTTACCATTAAAAGCTTATTTTTGCACCTTTAAAGTGTTATGCGGAATTCATAAGCAAGCCCTGTTCAATAACGAACATTAAATTGAGAAAATACTATTTAGTAAAGCCTATTTAACAGGGCAAGGGCGTATTGCCATACGCCCCTACAGTTAGGAAATGTAGGGACACGATGTATTTACCCACAAGACTTTTAGACAGGTGGATTTATAAGTTTAATTAAAGTGGTTATAAAGAGAATAAAAATGTTTTATACTAAAAAATAGTTTCTATCTTTATATTCTTATTTTTTATTATATTAGCAGTATTAAACAGAGGAGAAAATTAGGAAAATTAGAAGTATTGACGTAGAAGTATAAAAGGCGTATATTATATGTATATAAAGGAGGTAATTATAAGGATGAGAAAAAGTAAAATAAATATCACCTTAGACAAAGATTTAATAGAATACGCTAAGATTTATGCTAAAAGAGAAAGAACTACTGTATCTGAGATTATAACCCAATTTATTTTAAATTTAAAACGCTCTAAAGAGGGTGATCCGACTGAAATAATACTTGCTGATACAGATTTTAGGGATAGTATTTTAGAAACTATTTCGAGAATTAGATCTGGAAAAATTGAATGGCATAAGTATAAAGAGGTTTTCTGATGGAGCTTTTCTTTAGTGATGTTTTTGTAAAATCTTTAAAAAAGTATAGTTCTATAAAAAAGTCTATCAAAAAGAAAGTAGATATGATTACAGAAGGTCCTATTGCCTTAGGTGAACCACTTAAAGGGAATTATAGAGGGTATTATAGTTGCCCAGTTAGAAAAAATATTCTTATTATTTATTTATACTGCAAGATATGTCGAAAAAAAAGTGATGAAAAAATAGTCTTGTGTAGCGATTGTCATAAGTATTCAGATGATACTATTAAATTTGTTGACTTAGGCCCTCACGATCATACCTATGAAAAATAAAAGATTTAGTTAATTATAACTATAGTTAATTAATTTAATACAAAAAAGGAGGAGTTAATATCCGTAAGATTATAATTGGCGTTATGGGGGGAGGAGAAATAGTTAGTCCTGGAGATTATGAGGTTGCTCGCCATTTAGGTGCTTTAATTGCTAAGGAAGGGTGGATTTTATTAAACGGAGGGAGAGCTTCCGGAATCATGGAGGCATCAGCTCGAGGGGCAAAAGAAAACGGCGGGCTAACCATAGGTATTTTACCAGGCAATGACCCTGCATGGGCTTCCGAATATATCGATATTCCTGTATTGACCGGAGCAGGTCTTGCCCGGAATTATATTAATGTTTTAACCAGCAAAGTGGTAGTTGCTCTTCCCGGGAGGACGGGAACTATTTCAGAAATTGCTTTGGCTTTAAATATTGGAAAAAAAGTGATTTCTTTAAATTTTGACTTGGGTCCTTTGTTTAAAAAATACGAAAAAGAAAAACAATTAATCTATGCTAAACAGCCAGAAGAAGTGATAGATTTAATTAAAAGAATATTAAAAAGTGATTTTGATAAGGAAGTTGAGAATTATGTCTAAAATATTAATGAAAGTAGACGGTGCTTGTTATCCTAATCCGGGGGATATGGGTATCGGAATAGTAATATATAGAGACGGGGTGTTGTTAAAAAAGATAAGTGAGGCCATCGGTTATGGAACTAATAATATTGCTGAATATAAAGCCTTAATTAGAGGATTGGAAGAGGTAAAAGAAATAAACACTGAAAGGATAGATATATATTGTGATAGCCAATTAGTAGTTAAGCAATTAAATAGAAAATATAAAGTAAAGAATAAAGGGATAATTCCTTTATTCAATAAGGTTAATGAGATTTGTCAGACTATCCCTGGTAAAATATATTTTATCTGGGATAGAAGAGATAATAACTTTATGGCTGATGGCTTAGCTAAAAGAGCTCTGACTGAAGAAGAAATAAACAAGAGGAAAAAAGCCGCTAAAGATTTAAAGGTAGAACGAA
>Ga0209979_1004128_pt1 | contig 12207 bp, 8 predicted proteins | sample AnhtaG_FD_183114 | JGI IMG/M metagenome (GOLD analysis project Ga0209979, IMG submission 183114) | Deep subsurface microbial communities from Anholt, Denmark to uncover new lineages of life (NeLLi) - Anholt_01485 metaG (SPAdes) (version 2) | ecosystem: Environmental > Aquatic > Marine > Oceanic >...
CCAACTCTCTCTTTGCCTCTTCGACGGTGACCAGACCGGCCTCCTTCTTCTTGATGACGTTTTCGAGCTGAATCTTCTCCGCCTGTCTCTGCTGCAAAAGACCGAAGGTCTTGCGGTTGTCGAAGTGGTACTCACTCTCTAACTCGAAGCCGTGAAGTGCCAACTCGATCGAGTGCAACCACTCCATAAACCTCTTAGCCGCCCTTTGAACCGAGATGACGTTTCTCAAGACGATGTCGTATTTGAATTGCGCCCAGGTCTGGGTAGTGCCGTAGGAGTAGCCGAGCATAAAAGGGTCCAGATGACAGCCGGCACAGATGTCCTCGACCATGGCCCGATGAGTCAAATACCAGGAGGAGGTGTTTCCGCCGTGACTGCTTGGCCCGATGTATTTTATCTCGACATCGCTCCAGGTGATGGGGTTGTCGTCCGGCTCTAAGTTCCTAATCATCTCCACGGTGTCATCGAAGTATTTGTTGGCCCTCTCGATATACGCCTCCTCGGTCTCGGTGGAGAGGCGCTCCGGAGGTTTTATGGAGACCTGCAGGCGGTAGTAACCGGCATTGTGGGCCGCCTTCTGCATATCGTCAACCAGTCGCTGTTCGATGCGGGCAACGAAGGGGATCGATTGCAATATGGAACGCCCCCGAGGATCCGAGGCCTCACTGTCCAGACCGTGGTAAAAGGTGGAGGTGGGATTGAGCTTGATCTTTCTGTCTTCAATCACCTGGTAGATGTCCCACTCCCGGTCGCGGTTGGGCAAAAGCCTCAGGGTCTTTGCGTCAAGCAGGTAAAACCGGTCTATCCGATCTCTGGCGGGGGTGAGCACTACCTCCCCACAAAATGCCCCATCGGTGAATAGGGAGTTGAAAAACGCGCTCAAAAGCGAGTCCCCGCCCCCAAACTTCTGGAAACTGTAAGGGAAGAGGCGACGATCTAAGTCCCTGAGAACTCCGGTGGCCTCTTGCAACAGTCCCTGATCATCGCTCCCCTTCAACGTGAAATAGGTCGGCGCTGTCGCCAATCGGGCCCAGGTCCAGATGGCGGAGTTTAAGACCGGAATGTTGTTCCTCAAGAACCGATATAGACCGATTCGGAAGCTGTGCCCATCTATCCCCTTGGGATTATAGTAATACCCCTCATCCAGATCGGGCTGGAAGCTTTCCCGGGAGACCGGCTTATTGGGGTATACTCGCCTGACAGATGGTGTGGTTCGCCCACTGACGGCCCCTTTAGAAAGGGCAATTCTTTTTTTGAGACGTGAAAGGAATCCTCTCATATTTGCTCCAGATATGTGGATTTACAGCTTGCGACGAGCGACTGAGAAATTCTTGTATCGATTATGAAGCTTCGCAACCTGCCCGGCCTGCTCTCTCCCTCTCCCATAAATGCCTCTCCCTTCAGAAACACCATCGATTGTATGTTCTTTGATGAAGCGATCACTCATCGGTGAGTGGCAATTCGCTTGCCACGATTCCCGTCGACAGCTTTTCAAGATAACTGCGGACATTGAACTCCGGACTCTCCGAGAAGGTTTACCGCAACGAGGTTAGGTCGGTTTTAGCTCTTCTCACAGCTTGGTCGTGTCCGAAAAACAGACGCCTGGTGCATTTTCCCCTTGACAACGGGGTGGCTGTTCAGTATACTAACACCGGAATAGTTGGTTTAGCGGGCAGAGGGATTGTGAAATAGTCCAACACCAGAACCGCTAACGTGGGGTTTGTTACCGATGGAGTTCTCTTTTTTTGCGCGCAGAGTACGGATTTCGTTAAGGCTTCAGGATCGTCGGGGCATCTCCAGGTTGTCAGAAAGGGAAGGCGGCGAGAATTGTCAATGGGAAAACTTATAGAAGCGCCGGGCAACGTCGCCCGGTTAGCTGAACTGCTTATAACCAAGAATCCAGAGCTCATCAGGGATAGCGAGCTGAATCTCAATGTTTGAAGGAATCGCACCACGAAAGCGCACACATGGCTTGGTCATCGTATCACCGTAGATTTGCCGGATTAATTCTCGCTATCTTTATGTCGGCCTTACTCATCAGCTCCGAACCAGTTCTCTCGCAATCTGCAACTTTCGGGTGCCAGACTCGCTACGAAACCTGCAAATCTCTGTATAAAGAAAAAAGATTCAGCGAAAGTGCCGCCCTCCTGGTGAGAACCTTACAGCTTCATCCGGAGTGCGGAAACGTCGCTGAGATGCACCTCCTCCTGGGACGGTGCTATCTTTCTCTGTCGAAGATAGATGAAGCCGAGGAGGAATTCCGTGTTGTCACCCTGAGCTTCCCCTCCAGCAAGCCCGCTGCTTCTGCTCTGGAGGAGCTTTTCCTTCTAAGACAGCGCGAGGAAAAGACAACCTCATCCGACTCCTTAGCTCTTCAAGCTCAAGTCTTTCTTGACAGCAGTAGTCTTATCTCCCAGGAGATCGAACAACCCCTGGTGAGCAACATCTTCTTCGAGACCGACATCCGCCAGGTCTTGACCGACATCTCCCAGCAGACCGGCATCCCCATTATCGCGGACAACACCGTTCAGGGATTAGTGACCTACGAGGCGATTGACGTCCCTCTGGAGGAGGCTCTCCTGGCGGTTCTCACTTCCTTAGGTTTTTCCTACAGATGGACCGGCACTTATTATCTTGTGGGCACTGCCTCTCCGGATCAGCCCTCTTTTGTGGCTTTGAGTGAGACCAGAGTCTATAAGCCGGACTACCTGAAGGTAACCGAGGTCAAGGACCTGCTTTCCTCCTTTTACGAGCCGTATATTAGCCTGAGCAAAGAGACCAACAGCATGACCGTCACCGGTTCCCCCCAGCTTCTGGCCCGTTTCGAGGAAGACGTCGCCAAAATCGACTGCCCCCCGGGGCAGGTGATGATCGAGGCCGTGATCATGGAGATCTCCCACGAGGTCCTGGTCAAATTGGGCATAGATTGGAGCGCAGTCGGGACTGCCGGCAAGCAGGCTTTGAGCGTTGTCACCGACCATACGAATGTTCTTGACAAATCCCTGGGAATTGATTATAGTGAGACCGACTTCAAGATTGGCAAGTATCGCTTCGACCTGACTGCTACACTTGAGGCTTTAGTGCAGACTGGCGACGCCGACATTCGGGCAAACCCGAGCATCAGCACCCTTGACGGTCAGAAAGCCACCATCGACATTGGCCGCGAGGAGTGGTTCGAGCTTATCACTACCGGATATATGGGATACCAGTACGCCAATCTTCAGGCAATCAAGTCCGGCATAGTCCTCAACATAACCCCATACATCGCAGAGGGGGGGGAAATAACCGTCAAGGTCGAGCCGGAGGTTTCGGATGTTACCTCCCGGGGCGCCACCGGATATCCGGTCATCAGCAAAAGGTCGGTCTCGACCACGGTGCGGGTGCGGGATGGAGAGACCATTACCATCGGTGGTCTGGCATTTCACAGCAAAACGGTGATCCGAAAAAAGGTTCCCTTATTGGGGAGTATCCCTTTGTTGGGATATATTTTTCGATACAATGAGGAGGAGAAAGAACAGCGGGAAGTGGTGGTTTTCATCACTCCGCACATTTTGGAGATGGGGGTTTCTCGATAAAAAACGAGCCGGGTGCTTGGCCGCGCACAGACCGAGGGCACTCGACTCGTCCCAACCGGACCTTCCGTTCGGAAGGGCCAGCGGTATTTTCAAGATACTGCTGGTGAGGTCTGTTGGCAAGGGAAATCTCGGGGTTGAATGAGAGGTACGTTCGTCCCGGGGTTCCCTTCCAATAGACTTATCGGGACAATCCCAAGTAGCTTAAACGTCAGATTGCGGGGAAAAGTTCCACTTTTGAGGACGATTTTTCTCGCAGGTTGAACCGAGCTAAGATGACCTCCACGGCGTCTTGCTCAGGTGACTGAGTAACGGAAAAAATGTCAACTTTTCAAAGATTTTCTTCCCTACCAGGCCGGGCGTCCGGTGAGCTTGAAGGTTTCAGGCTCACTGGCCGGGCACGTTTTGGCACAGGAGGAAAAAACGGAACCGCCCCGGGGGTTACTTCTTGGAACACGCCCCCGGGTGCGGCGCCTGTGGACTGTATCGGCCGCGATACAGCCACATAAAAATTAAACTACGGAAGAAAGGAGGTGTTCCAAGATGAAAAACACACTCGCATTGGTGCTTATACCGCTACTCGCCTTCGCGGCTAGCGCGATGGTACCGGTAACGAGCGTTTACGCCACTCCGCCACCAGCACAGGGCGGTTACGGAGCCGGTTGGGGTATGAACCCGAACAACTGGCAAACCGCCACTGGCACCTTCAGCGCGTGGGGCCTGTATGATCCCCTTTACGGAGGCGCAGGCGCTGCTTGGGTTGTCGGTTGGCCTAGCCCGGTGTACATCACATATGCTCCCATCACGCTGGAGCTCTGGATTGAAATGTACGCTCTGCAGAGCTACCAGTACACTTCGTACAAGTGGCATCGCCTTGGAGACAACGCCGAGACGATAACTTTCCTTATCCAGGGCACCCTGTCAAGCAACAGCGGTCAGTGGGTTAGCTTGATGAAGGCAACCGACCCACTAACGCATCTGTGGTTCCGGGAGGACATCTTTGGCAGAACCGGGGCCCCGTACGGCTATGACCTTCCCATCACCTGGATAGCACGCTGGGGCAATGGCCTGAACTACGGCCAGAATCTTCAATGGGAGGCCTATGTTACGCCCGACCCCGACGATATCACCATCGGGCCGATACCTGCGTGCGACCACTGGTTCGAATTCCAGGGCAGCTTCGACCTAGCATACCACGTGGACGATGGCTACTATTCGCTGGTAACCGCGGGCTGCCCCGCTCCGGAACTCTAGAACGAGCGAACAATTTCAGCCGGCGCCCGGCCGGCTGAAATCTTGTTATCAGTGACAAGAGATGAGATACTAAGCTTGCGCATCAATAAAATGTTTGGTAAACTGGTGGAATCCCAATACAAAATGCTCCATATTAAGAGCCTTCAACAGTATGTTCTGCTCCTGATAATAATCCTGTTCACTCTTACTCCAGTCCAGGCCGTTATGCAGTTGATGCCGCCGATTCAGGAGGTAAAGGTTCAGCGGGGATATAAGGGAACGTTTACAATAACGGTCCGCAACATCGGAGACGAAGATGTTCCCAGTAGATTCAGCACCCACGATCTGGATATCACCGTCGAGGGTCTACCCTTCATCGCGGACAGTGCCTCGGAGCGCGGCTGTGGTCTGTGGATAGAGCTTGAGCCTACGGAATCCATCATCAAAGCGCACGAGAGCTTAGAACTACAAGGCACTATAACAGTGCCGCGAACCGCTGAAGGCGGTTACTATGCCTTAATCAAAGGCACATTTGTCGGCATCACGATTCCGCTTTCCGGAGAAGAAGTCGATATCAAAGGTTCCAAGATTGGTCTGGAAAGCCAGGCCGTAGTGGCACTCCTTTTGACCATTCCTTCCAGTCGCAACAAGCCGGTATTAGTTCCTGATACTTTGTTCGTCTACCCGAGAGGTGAGGAAGATGAATCTGATAGAGGTTTCGATGTGGATTTCGGAACTAAGAAAGGCTGGAAGGTGATTATGCCGGTCCGAAATGAGGGCAACATTCACACCCGTGTTTCCGGGCAGGTGAGCGTGTGGAGCGAAGGCGGAACCCGGATTGGGTCAGCTCCCTTTCAGGCAGGTCGCGGCTACGTTCTTCCGGGAAAAACCAGGAACCTCACCGCTACCGGCGAAACTGCGATCTCCGACGGTTATTACATGCTCCGCATAGGCCTGCAGACCTCTGAACGGTCCAGTATGTCTAATTCCTTTGCGTTCGCAGTATATGAGGGAGAAGTATATCCAGGGGCAATAAGTGATGAAATAGCGGAGCTGATTAAGGCCTCATCCCCCGGCTTCTCCCTGCGCGAACCTTTCAAACAGCAGAAGATTTCACCTGGAGGCACCAGCTATCTGGCTGTCCAGATGAGAAATACGGTCAGAGACACCTTAACTTTGATACCCAGAAAAGTGGACTGGAACTTAAACCCGTTCGGCCAAACGACCCTGGGTAATGAAGATGAGATTCAACCCCGCTCCTGCACCCCCTGGATAGAGTTCTTGCAGGATGAAATTGTACTGCCGCCGGGGAGGGCAACGTCATTCAGACTAAAAGTAAATTCACCACCCGACGCTTCCGGTGAGTATTATTCCGCCATTGTCTTCGACCCGGACAGCTCCCGACCGGATTTGCCGGCAGAGTTTATGGCCGGTCGCACTCAGCTACTCGCCGTGACAACTCCCAGAGGAGTTCACGACAGTATCGTAGTGGACAGCATCAAGGTAAAGAAAGAGACCGCACCAGAGTTGACTCTTCAGCGCTTCCTGTTCAGGATCAGAAATACGGGGAATGCGCACTGCTTCGCAACCGGCAGTATGAGCATGGAAAAAGAGGTTGCAAAAGGCGTCTATGAACCGGTGGGGACAGCCCAGGATTTCGGGGACAGGCAGACCTATCTGCTGCCCGGCGGCGAGAGAACCTTTGAAATTGATATTCCGAATATGGAGAAAGGTCAATATCGGGCCATCTTAGCCGTGAACTATAAAGCAGAAACCCAACCAGTTGTATTATATCAAAGAATCAAAATCAAGTAGCTTTGCATATGAAAATGACTCGAATGTTTCTCAACATATTCCTCGTTTGCCTGGTCCTCATCTGGCCACTCCAGGCTACAGCCGGTGAAAAGACGAAAGGACCACAGGGAGTGGGTATTAAGGCAGCAAAGAATATTTCCAAAGTGAAGCACTTCACGCCCACATCCTCAACCTGGGGTACTCAGACTCCTCCATTGATGGAGCTTTTTCAGAAACCGGCCTCGATGGAATTCAACTTGGACTGGACGAACTATCAAATTCATCGGATCACCAATGATTCGGAGATCGAAATCATTCTATCGGGCAATGTGACTTCATCAAATAGCTTATTCTGGACTCTCACTACTGCCTCTCCGCAACCCGGCGCCCCACCCAGTCTATTCTTCATCGAACAGGCGTTTGCCGGAACTGGCTCAGCCGATGGCGCGGATATCCCCCTGACCTGGGAGATCTCCCTGAATGGCGGTCCCTTCAGCCCAATGACCATTCAGCCGGATAACAGCCTGTCGGTTACCTTCCCCAGCGGCTCTCATAGCTTCAAGGTGCGCATCACCGGCGCTTCACAGCATCGGCAGGCGGATGGCTACTATCAGCTTGTCTTATCGCAAAGCCTTATCCCATCGCTATAGTGAAGGCCAATAAGGGGTTAGCTTAAGCCGGGGAAGACGCCCCGGTTTTTTTATCCCCACAGAGAAAAAACAGAAAATTTCCCTTGACAACTGCACTAATGTGCAGTATATTACTGCCGAGGATATAAATGTCGTGGGGCTCAAGCTCAGGTCTGTTTCCTATGGCAACGAGGATAAACCAAATCGTGAGCGTCGGGGCGATATTCGAGACAGGAAAGATCAAGCCGGCCTGGATAAAGTGGAACGGCCGGGCCTTCAAAATCGAACAGGTCCCCTACCGCTGGCTCACAAACGAGGGGGCAGCCGAGATCATAAATTTCTCGGTCGTCTCCGGAGCAAACCTGTTCCATCTAACTTACAATCTAAAAGATCAGCAGTGGACCTTAATGGAGGTGGAGGATTATCTATGAGACGAACCATCTTCCACATAGACATTAATGCTTTCTTCGCCTCCGTGGAGCAGACCGCCAACCCCTCCCTGAAGGGCAAGCCGATCGCCACCATCGGCAGGGCGAAGCGCACCGTGGTGACCGCTCCCTCCTATGAGGCCAGAAGATCGGGAGTCAAAACCGGTATGAACGTATGGGAGGCGAAAAAGGCCTGCCCCTCCCTTATTTTAGTGGTCTCCAAGAATTCCCTCTATGTGGACGTCAGCAAAAAATTGGTTAAGCTCTATGAATCGGTCACTCCCCTGGTGGAGGTCTTCTCCATCGATGAAGCTTTCTTAGATGTCACCGAGGTTTCAGAGCGATATAGCTCCCCGGAAGCATTAGCCCGCGAGATAAAAAGACAGATAAGGAACCAGTTCGATATAACCTGTTCGGTCGGGATTGCTTCCAATAAACTTCTGGCCAAATTGGGGAGCGAGCTTCAAAAGCCCGACGGTCTGGTGCACCTCCGACCAGATCAGGTTGCGCAGGTGTTGGAAAATCTGCCGGTGGATGAACTCTGCGGCATCGGTCGTCGCTTAAAGCTAGATTTAGCCAATCTGGGGATATATACCTGTGGACAGTTGGCGCGCTATCCGGTTGAAATTTTGAAAAAGCGATATGGTATCCGCGGGATCTGGCTCCACAATATGGCAAACGGAGTTGACAACTCCGAGGTGATTCCCCCCTGGTCTCTGCCGGCGGATAAATCCGTGGGGCACAGCATGACCCTCCCCGAAGACATAAATGACCGGGAGAGAATCTGCTGGTATATCTCTCAGTTAAGTGAGCAGGTTGCCCGGCGGATGCGAAGAGGCCACTATCAAGGCAAGACCGTCAGTCTAATCCTGCGTTACTCCGACTTCGAGACTTTTTCAAAAGATCACACCATAAAAAAATTCATCGACAGCGGCTATCGTATTGCCCAGGTCGCCATCCGGACTCTGGACACCATCAAGCTCAAGCAGGCCATCCGGCTGGTGGGAGTGAGCGTCTCCAATCTGATTCAAGGGACTTACCAATTGCCGCTCTTCGAGCGGGAGAGAAAAGAGAGAGTGGTAACCGAGACTATGGACAAAATCAACGACAAATGGGGGGAGCTGACCCTCCATCCGGCGGTGTTGCTCCACCGCCATCCTCACAAAGGGGTGATCGCCCCCGCCTGGAGACCCTATGGGATCAAGTACATCACTTATCCGAATAACTGATGCTGGTTCACAGTTCACAGTTCAGGGTTCACTGAACCCAACACTGTTGGTATCACAAGTGGTGTCAGGAGTTTCCTCCTGACACTTAACGATCCATGTCACCATCTGCTTAATCCGTTTAATCTGTTTACCCGCCTCTGGCGGGCTGTGAATTTTCCCTGTTGGTATCGGACGCCCTCGTCCGATACCAAAAAAAGCCGGCGATGAATTCACCGCCTTACGATTTCGCTTCTCTGCTGTCGAAATCTTACTTGATCAGCATCATCCTCCGGGTCTCGGTGAAATCTCCAGCGGTCAGCTTGTAGAAATAGAGACCGGAAGAGATATTCGAAGCATCCCATGTCACTGACCTGTATCCTGCTTGCTGTCTGCTGTCTACTAATGTCGCCACCTTCTGTCCGAGCACATTGTAAACCTCTAGCTTGACGTAACCATCAACCGGCAACTGGTAATTGACCATCGTGGTGGCATTGAAAGGATTAGGATAATTCTGGGACAGGGCATAATTCCTGGGAGGTGGAGAAACCTCCTTGCTGAAATAGAAATAGGAGGAATCAATTATCCCGCTTGGGTAATCCCCGATGTAACAAACAAGGGTATAATCGCCGGCGGGTTTTAAACCTGAAACGTAGCCGCTGATGTTATTCTCACCCAGGCTGTCATGAGGAGGAATAAAACGGTCACTGTGTTGATCAAAGGGGTCGGATCGACCATCCCCAGGCACGTAGAGATAACTCCAGAGGTCGACTATGAGGGTGTCATCACAGGGATTGAAAACCCAACGGTCATAAGTGAATTCCCCGCCTTCGGGCGGGATGACAATCGGAGTCTCCGGAGGGTAAAGCTCCACAATTCCCTCAACATCTTGATCAAAATAGAGGGCCCCGATGTCGGAGCGGGTGCCGTCGGGGTCGGTGCGGGAGAAGTCTCCAGCATCGATACAAGGCGAATGCCATCTGAGGTGGAAATCCTTCGCACCGGGACCGCTGAAAATTGGGTCGCTATCGAGGTTGCCGCTTGACCAGTTAAGGATACAATCTGGTTGGATCTGCACCCCGGATTCCCCACCCTCAACATCACAGTAGAGCACCGTCAGGGTACAAGGATCAAAATTCTGGTTCCGCAGGCAGATCTCCTGCCCATTCTCGGAAGTATCAGCCCAGAAGATGTTATTGATCAATAGCGGGTGACCATATTGTCGGGCAGCAAAGCCGCCACCCAATGAGGCTCTGTTTCCTGTGACGGTGTTGTTGATTATGATGGTGTTAGCTTCGCGGCAAAAAATTCCGCCTCCCCTCCCGGCGGCATTGTTACCGGTGACGATATTCTCACTCACAATAAGATCACTTCCACACTTTCGGGTATAAATTCCCCCACCGTTGCCGGCGTAAAAGGCCTCGCACCAATTTCCATAAACAAGGTTCCTGGTGATGAGTCCACTTGAGCGCTGGAAACGTATTGAAGGGCCACTGGCAAAGGAGTAATTTCCACTCACGATGTTGTCACTTACGGTTATATTCTCGTCACGGATGCATGCCATCCCCCCGCCTCGCAAGGCGCGATTACCACTTATGGTGTTATTACTTATGATGGCATCGTCACAATATCTAGTATAAATCCCACCACCTTGTGTGACGGTATAATTTCCCACGATGGTGTTATGACTTATAGTGCAGGCGGAAGAGTCCGCATAGATCCCGGCACCGGAGTCAGCGGAATTCATGGCGATGAAGTTATAGCTGATACTGATGTCAGAGCTATGACAGAAAATCCCTCCGCCTCGATGATCGGGATAATTGCCGGTTACGTCTCCATGTTCAATACAGCAGTATTTTAAACTGCAAGCAGAGGCGGCCTTGTAAAATCGAATCCCCTGCCAGCGGCTCGGGTTAGCCAAGGTATCACACGTGAAGACTATTGAATCGTCCTCAGTCCCCACCGACAGAAGTGTCGCCAGACTGTCCACCCTGAACTTGTAGTAGCCCAGGAAATCGACAACTACACCTGGCTCAATGACTAATGTTGACTCTGGTGGCACCCGAACATGTCCGACAACATTGTAAGGACTGTTTTCCCTTATCCAGGTGCCCCACTGGTCACCGGAAACGTCAATAGCGCTGGCTGGTAGCGGAGACAATACGACCGCCGCTACCAAAAGAGCGATTGCTGTCTTCATTTCTATCTCCACTTGGCTAAGGTTATATTAAATTGAAAAGAGAAATCCCTGTCACAAAATAACCTTGAGACGCAAACATATGATAACCTTCTTCTCTCTGGATGTCAAGCACAAAGACGGTGATGAATTCAGCCCCCTATCGTATGTGGCGTCAGTCATACGACCCGCATGGGATGCCCACATCTGACGCAAGCCCCGTCGAATGCCGGCATTCGAGAGCACAGTAAAACCTGTTGGTATTGGACGCCCTCGTCCGATACCCAGAAGGTCACGGATGAGGGCATCCGTGACCAACAGGTGGTTACCGGTTCTGTCGGGACCGGAACCCGCGGCGGCGGGTGAGTCCCGACAGCCGGAGCGTCAGGACATGTCCCCGCCCGAGGCGGGGACTTCGGTCCTGACGCAACTGAAGTCTCTGCCTGTTGGTATCGGACGCCCCCAGAACCGTTGGTATCGGACGCCCTCGTCCGATACCCAAAAAACAAAGGGCGGTGATGAATTCACCGCCCTACGGCTTTCAGAATCTGCTTAATCGGCTTTGTCTGTTTATCCGCCTCCGGCGGGCTGTCAATGTTCCCCGTTCGTATCGGACGCCCTCGTCCGATACCTAAAAGCAAAGGGCGGTGCTCAATTCACCGCCTAACGGAACTACGGGTCGTCGCTGTCCAATGAATAGCAAACTTCCACGGGCGGGGGTACAACCCCCGCCCGAGCTGGGAATTTCGGTCTGCTTAATCCCGCCAGAGGCGGGTAAACCGTTTAATCTGCTTGCCTGCCTGAGGCAGGCTTGCCCGCCTGAGGCGGGCTGTGAATCCTACTTCACCAGCATCATCCTCCGGGTTTCGGTAAAATCGCCCGCAGTCAACTTGTAGAAGTACAGACCGGAGGAGACTTCCGAAGCATCCCAGATAATTGACCTGTAGCCTGCCTCCTGTTTCTCATCAACAACAGTCGCCACTTTCTGTCCGAGGACATTGTAAACCTCCAGCTTGACCTGACTGCTCACTGGCAGCTGGTAACTGATGGTTGTCCTGGCATTGAATGGATTGGGGAAACTCTGGGCCAGGTAATAGTCTTCAGGAATAGCCAGTGAAGCTAAAGCCTCACCCTCCTCCCAACCAATCACGGTCCATTCGGTAAAGCGCG
>Ga0209979_1004129_pt1 | contig 12203 bp, 12 predicted proteins | sample AnhtaG_FD_183114 | JGI IMG/M metagenome (GOLD analysis project Ga0209979, IMG submission 183114) | Deep subsurface microbial communities from Anholt, Denmark to uncover new lineages of life (NeLLi) - Anholt_01485 metaG (SPAdes) (version 2) | ecosystem: Environmental > Aquatic > Marine > Oceanic...
AAACTCATCTATAATTTTAATGTCCGGACGTTTGTCCGGGTGATCGTGCAATATCTGGATGTGGCACGGAATCCTGACCTTTACCTTTTTCCGATACCGGATAAGACCCAGACTATATTCACGCAGTTCCTTTTCTCCTATAAGCTCAATCCTCAGACCGTGCTGTTCATCGGGTATTCGGACAACTATTTGGGAATGACCAATATCGATGTCACCCAGACCAACCGGACCTTTTTTGTGAAACTGGGGTACGCCTGGACAAAATAGAGATGGCTTACTCGCAGTAAACCCGAACCCGTTCCTGGCCTTCTACTTTATGCCTGCGCGGATGAGTTTGATCGGGATGCCGGAGGGTTGATGTCCACGAATTCGAGCATTTGGGAGATCCGGTTCAGACGGTTTTTCACGGTCGGGTAGCTGATGCCGAAGAGCTGTTCCATGTCTTTGATCGAGCCATGGCTGCGGATGAATGCTATCACAAATATTTGGTCCTCCATGGTCAGACTGGCCAGGGGAGGAAGGTCAAAGCTCCCTTCCAAAACAATATCGTCTTCTTTTAGCTTGACTCGTTCAACCAGAAGAGAGGCTCCTCTCGTGATCTTTGTCAATTCCTGCCAATCTTTGGTCATTTTATTACCTCGAATTAATTTTCTTAATATAATATAGGTCAAAAAATTGATAATGTCAAGTTATATATTAAATAAGTTAATATTTAGGGCTGATAATATTAAAAAAATTAATAAAAAAAAATGATAAAACTTGGCAACCTTTTGTCCTGTTGATGCATCGTTAATAGTAAAGAGATGTAAGAGGAAAACAAATGGAATTCGCAGCAACGATCCTGATACAAAACATGCCGAGCTTTGAGTCTGGCAGTTCTGCTCAAATTGGTTTAAACTATTCCATCATGCAAAAAAACCTCTCTGATCAAAAACTGAAGGAATTGATCCAACAGAGCCGCGATGGCGATCTTCAGGCTATGGGAATCCTGTATGAACATTTCAAAGCATCTCTTTTCAGCCTGGCTCTCCGGTACACATATAACTATGCTGTAGCCGAGGATGTGATCCAGGATGTTTTTGTGAAAGTTTTCACCAACCTTCATACCCTGGACGAGGATAAAGCCTTTGTGGGCTGGCTCTACCGGATTACCGTCAATACATGCCTCAGTTACTTGAGAAGTTACAAAAAGCTGCGACAGAAAACGATCCCCTTGGATGATGTTCAAGGATTCGTAGCTGATTCCACGCCCACGGCGACACAAAAAGCTGAAAATAAGATCCTCGAACAGTATATCCAGAAACTTCCCCCCAGATTGAAGAGTGTTTTTTTGCTTCATGACGTGCAGGGCTTCAAGCATCAGGAAATAGCGCATATCCTGGGCTGCTCTGTGGGAACATCAAAATCCCAGCTTTTCAAAGCTAGGAAAAAAATGAGAAAGCTCCTTGAACATAAACAATGGATATAAAGGGAGAAAAAAGATGAAGTGTGCAAAGTCCAAAAAATTAATAAGCGAATACATAGATGGCGATCTGGACACGGCAAAGGCCTCTTCTCTCGAGGAGCACTTGGATGCCTGTCCGGATTGTCAAGAACTGTTGAAGGATTTTCAACAGATCAAACAAAAAGCGAAGAGTTTGGCAAAAGTAGAACCTTCCGGCCAAACATGGTTTCGGATTCAAGCACGCTTGAAAGAAAAAACGCAGGCTCCGGTGCCGGGACCTCGAGTCCGGTTTCTGTTTTTCCCAGCTCAGCTGCGTTACGCTGTGAGCACGGCTCTGTTGTTGTTCATCGTTGCAGGGGCTGTGATCATCGGCTTGCGGATCAGGAATCGTGAAGGACCGATAAGCGGAATCAACGGCCAGGAATTTGCACTGGCGAAGATCCAGGAAGCGGAACAGCATTACAAATTAGCCATCAAGGCGCTTTGGGAAGCAGTCCAGGCTCAAAAGGAAAATTTCGATCCCAAAGTCGCCGATACGTTCCGTATCAACCTTGAGCTCATCGATGCGTCCTTAGCGGATTGCGCAAGGGCGATCAAGAGCGATCCTGGTGACTGGGAATCCCAGTATTATCTTTTGGCCGTTTATAAAAAAAAGGCGGAGTTGCTGGATAGCATGATAGATGTTTCTTCGACTGCGCCAAAAAAAAAGGAATCAAGGACAATCATTTAAAGAGGGAGGACAAAATTATGTCAAAGAAAATACTTGTCTTACTAACCGTCTTAGTTGTATTGGTCTTTTTCTTGGGTTTGAATCCTCTCGAAGCTTCTGCCCAGGGCAAGGTGAAGCACGAGGAGAAGTTCGAGAAAACCGAGTCTCTTGCTAAGGATGGGAAGGTCGAAATCCGTAATGTTTCAGGGGATGTCGAGGTTAAAACTTGGGACCGTAACGAAGTGAAAATTGATGCACTGAAAACATCCAAGGCCTCTTCGATGGAGACGGCCAAGGAGAATGCAGCAAAGGTTAAGATCGAGGTAACAAGGGAAAACGGCATATTGAAGGTCGAGACCAAATATCCCAAGCCTTCGATCAAAAACTTGAGCGTTTCTGTGGATTACAGAGTAATGATTCCCTCACAGGCCGCGATCAAAGCCAGGTCCATCAGCGGGGATGTAACGCTCGAGAATATCGGCGGAAAGGCTGCTGCTGAAACAAAAAGCGGAGATGTGACGGTTGTGGGAGCGAGAAACGGAGCTATTGCCGAGACAGTGAGCGGAGATGTTAAAGTTGTTGATGTTGAAAATGGTGTCTATTGCAAAACAGCCAGCGGAAATGTAGAAGCGAAAAATGTAACGGGAAATGCAGACCTGAATTGCGTATCTGGAGATGTTACAGCTGAGAATATCAGAGGGGCTGTAGAAGCGGATACGGTGAGCGGAAATGTCAAATTGCTGGATATTTCCGGGGCCGATGTCGTCAAAGGGAAAACGATGAGTGGCAATACTGTCTATTATGGAGATATCAGTTCCAATGGAAGATATTCGTTGGAAGCCCACAGCGGAAAAGTCGAAATGACGATCCCTTCCAATTCAGCATTCGATCTGACAGCTTCCACTTTCAGCGGCAGTATCAAAACCGAATTCAAGGTCATGATGTCTGGCACGCTGAGCAAGAAGAAAATCAGCGGCAGTGTGAACGGCGGCGGAGCCGATGTAAAACTGAAAACATTCAGCGGGAATGTCTATCTGAAGAAGAAATAGTTATCGATAATTTTCACCCTCAAGAGGAGAACGTCTTGTTCTCCTCTTTTTTTTTAATTCGGGGACAGGTCCCGAATTGACGATCTTGCCAATTCTGGGATAGATCCCTATTTGGATCAAAGCTATAATCATTTAGGCCTATTCTAGGAATCTGTTACAAAATTAGCTCCAAATTTTGTCAATTCGGTACCTGTCCCCGATTTTTTCCCCCGATTTTTTCCCTGAAGCTGTAGTAGACTACCGCGAATGGGCAACAACGAAGTCGATGTTGTGAGATTGGCTCGCCGCGTTTCCCATGAGGGTAAAAAGTCCCGATGAATGATAATAATGGATATGAAATTTTAGTTTTATGGGAAAGAGAGAAAGTATCGGAACTTTTTATGAATAATTCAGGTTAGTTGACGGACTGTTTGGAGTTTGTTATATGTCAAATCTATATTTTCTGGGATAAACACAAGCTAATGATGAAAATTAGACGGTTGAATTATGGTGTTATTATTGTCTTGATTGGTTTTCTTTTGATTTATTGCGGACATGTTCTCGCAGATGCAAATAAAAATCTCGATATTCCGCACAAGCAGAAATCTCCCATGACGCCCGACCCTGAAGGAAGAATAAGACTTCAACGTATCGAGGGACCGATCACACTGGATGGGCTGATCGATGAACCGGGTTGGGAAAAAATAATACCTTTCCCGCTCATTCAACATGCTCCCAATTTCGGAGATGAGCCCTCAGAAAGGACGATCGTTCTCGTAGCCCATGATGACGGATTTCTTTATCTGGCAGGACGCCTTTACGATAGCGAGCCCTCCAAAATACTGGATGCCACGAAACAAAGAGATACAACGTCAGCGACCACGGATTTTTTCGGCATCGTCATCGATTGCTTTTGTGATAAAGAAAACGGATTAGCCTTCTTCACCACCCCCACAGGTTTGCGGTGGGATGCCACGATTGCCAACGATGGCGTGACCGAATGGGATGATGAGATGCCCTTTGGTTTGAGCTGGGACACGTTCTGGGATGTGGCCGTAACGCGCAGCGAAGAGGGATGGTTTGCTGAGTTCCGCATTCCGTTTTCGAGCCTCCGTTTTCAGGATGTGGATGGGCGTGTGGCGATGGGTATCATTGTCTGGCGTTGGATTGCCCGCAAAAACGAGACCAACGTGTTTCCTGCGATTTCTCCGGATTCAGGGGCTTGGAGCATCATCAAGCCGTCTCTTGCTCAAGAAGTTGTTATGGAGAGGGTGCACTCCAAAAAACCTATATATATAACACCCTATGTTCTTGGCGGTCATGGACTGGCCAATGAGTTGAACGATGACGAAACCGCTTATCAAAAAATAGATGATCCGGTGATCGAAGCAGGATTAGATATCAAGTATGGCATCACCAGCAATTTTACAGCCGATATCACGGTCAACACAGACTTTGCCCAGATCGAGGCCGATGATGTGCAGGTCAATCTCACCCGGTTTTCGTTGTTTTTTCCTGAAAAACGGCGGTTTTTCCTGGAGCGGGCGAGCACCTTCGAGTTCCGGTTCGGCGGGCCCAACCGCCTGTTCTACAGCCGGCGTATCGGGATCAATGAGGATACGGATGAAATGGTCCGCATATACGGCGGAGCTCGGTTGGTGGGCCGTGTGGGCGGGTGGGACCTGGGTTTTTTGAACATGCAGACGGCAAAGGCCGAAGGGCTTCCCTCGGAAAATTTCGGAGTCCTCCGTATACGTCGCCGTGTTTTTAATCCCTTTTCCTATGTGGGGGGGATGATAACATCCCGGATCGGATTGGATGGCAGATACAATGTGGCCTATGGATTGGATGGGATTTTCCGGGTGTTCGGAGACGATTACTTTTCCATCAATTGGGCACAGACGTTTGAAAACGATGCGGCAAACAAATTCCTCTCCTTGGAACCGGCAAAGTTCCGATTGGACTGGGAAAGACGGACTTTGAAAGGGATTGGTTACAGTCTTGGTATCTCCAGAGCCGGGGAGGATTACAATCCGGGCATGGGATTCGAGATGCGTGAGGATTACACCAGGTTTGGGAATCGTTTGTTTTACGCGTGGATTCCGAGTGCCGAGTCCTTTCTCCGTTTTCATCAGGTCTACCTGGATGGATTTCTCCTCCTTCGGAACAGCGATAACATGACAGAATCAGCCGAATTGGGGCCCGGGTGGATGTTTGAGTCAAACTCTGGCTACGGCGGATTTATCCAACCCAAGGTCTATGTCGAAAACTTGGATGAAGACTTTGAGCTCACCGATGATGTGGAGGTGCCACCAGGAGAGTATACGTTCTTCGGTGTCGAAGGCAGCCTCAATACTCCTATGGGAAGGATGTTTTCCATCATCCCGAATTTCAAGATCGGATCCTTTTACGATGGCTGGCGGATAAGTGCCGGGGCGTTCTACTTCTTGAATCTATCATCGACCTGGCAATTGAGTGGATTTTATGAATTCAACAGAGTCGAGTTCCCCGATCGCAATAAAGAGTTCACAGCCCACATTGCGCGGCTAAAAATAATGGCGACTTTCACCACAAAACTTTCTGCCAGTGCCTTCGTTCAATACAATGGGGCAGAGGATGTTGTTGTGGCCAATGTCCGCTTTCGCTACAACCCCCGTGAAGGTAACGATTTCTACATCGTTTACAACCATGGGGTTAACACGAACCGGTACCGGAGTCTTCCTCATCGTCCGTTCACAGATAACAGGGCCATCATGGTCAAATACACATACACATTCAACGTAAAATAACCTCCCCAAATATTTTTTTTAAATTTCACCCCAAATGGTGATTGACTTCGGTTTTTTATTTTGCTATACATCTAGAGAACGATTTGAGTTAAGGGATCGAAGTTTTATGCTCGGGACAGGCCACAGCTTAGAAAAAATCATCGATGGTGCAGTGCAACTGAAGCAGGTGCGCAAGGAAGAGCTGCAATTTGGAGATTTGGTCCTGATAACAACTCGGAATTCAGATTATTCCGTTTGCGTCCTTGAAGACGAGAACTACATTGTGTCAGGGGGTTGGTTCGCCCGGAAGGGACTCTCACCTACAAAGGTTTCCATCACAGGATGTACCTGGGGGGGCAGTATCATCAAGGTCGATACCCTTGCTGCCTGCGGACTGCGCATGGAATTCAGCAACCGCGTGATCACGACCACCATTCGCAAGGTGTGCGTGATTAGGGGCGGCAGCAAAAACTGATTGGCAAGGCCATCTCCCATTACAAAATCCTAAAGTATTTGCAAGGTGAACCTCGGTTCGAGGAGGTTTTGAAAAACAAACAAGGCTGCGTCGAGATTAGGTAAATATTTGTCGTAGCAACGCTATAAAAATTTAAAATTATTAAAATGATCGGAAAAACAATCTCGCATTACAAGATCCTCGCAAAGATTGGAGAAGGCGGGATGGGGATTGTGTACAAGGCGGAGGATACGAAGCTGAAGAGGATTGTGGCGCTCAAGTTTCTACATCCGGACTTAATAAGGGAAAAAGAGGCAAAAGAACGTTTTATTCAGGAGGCACAGGCGGCTGCTGCACTCGATCATCCCAATATCTGCACTGTTTTTGAGATCAATGAATCCGATGGTTTTACCTTTATCGCGATGAACTATGTGGAAGGCCAAAGCCTAAAAGATAAAATAAGGGTCGGACAAATTGAGTTAGACGAGGCTTTAGACATTACCTATCAAGTTGCTGAAGGGCTGAGTGCCGCTCATAAAAAAGGCATCACACACCGCGACATAAAGCCGGCGAACATCATGCTGACAGAAGAAGGCCTGGCGAAAATTATGGACTTTGGATTGGCCAAATTGTCCTGGGGAATTGATCTTACCAAAACCGCTACAATTATGGGTACTGTGGCTTATATGTCTCCGGAACAGGCAACGGGTGAGAGAGTTGATCAACATACGGACATTTGGTCTTTAGGCTGCGTTCTTTATGAGATGCTTGCCGGACGACGTCCTTTTAAAAGTACGCACGATCAGGCCGCAATCTATTCTATTTTGAATGAAGAACCCGAGCAGATCACACGGCTGCGGAACGATGTGCCGGTCGGCGTGGAGAAAATACTGGAGACATGCCTGCAGAAAGATCCCCGCAATCGCTATGGGGATATGGATACTTTGATATCAGACTTGAAATTCGTGGATGTGAAGGAAAGGACTCAAGTAACGCGTCCCGTTCCTACAACGGAAGCACCTCCATCCATTGCGGTCCTTCCTTTTGTGAACATAAGCGCTGATCCAGAGCAGGAATATTTCTGTGATGGCTTAGCCGAGGAACTCATTAATTCTCTGACCAGGATCAAAGATATAAAGGTTGTGGCCCGAACCTCTGCTTTCGCTTTTAAAGGCAAGACAATCGATGTCCGTGAAATAGGCAAGATGCTCAATGTCGAAAAGGTTCTTGAAGGGAGCGTCCGCAAATCAGGAAACAAGCTTCGCATCACTGCCCAGCTCATCAATGTTGCAGACGGCTACCATCTCTGGTCTGAAAAATTCGATCGTGAAATGGAAGACATTTTCGCCATTCAGGATGAAATTTCCTTAGCCATCGTGGATAATCTTAAAATCACACTTTTAGAAAAGGAAGAAGAAGCCCTGTTAAAACGGTATACCGATGATCTAGAAGCGTATAACTTTTATTTAAAAGGGATTTACTTCTTGAGGATGTACACAGCCGAGGGGTTCCAAGAAGCCATCAAATATTTCGAGCGAACACTACAAAAAGATCCAAATTATGCTCTTGCTTATTACGGTCTGGCTGAAGTGTTCTACGCAATCTCCTACTGGGCGAATGTACCTCCTAATGAGGCTTATCCTAATGCTAAAGAATATGCGAATAAAGCTCTAGAAATAGACGACGACATCGGTGAAGCCCACGCCGCCTTGGGACTTGTCTATACATTTTATGATTGGAATTGGACAGAGGCCCAGCGAGAGCTAGCCAAGGCTCTCGAATTGAATCCAAACTCGGCTATAATTCATATGAGCTATTCCTGGTTTTTATCGCTCACAGAGAAACATGAAGAGGCCATATTCGAAGCCAAACGTGCTCAGGAATTGGATCCGCTCTCACCCCTCATTATCTCCCACATCGGCCTTGCCTGCATCTGGGGTGGTCAGTTTGATAAAGCTATTGAAGAATTGAAGATGGGAATGAGTTTTGCTCCAGATTTCTACTTGATGCATTACTATCTAGGCTTGGCCTATCGAGCAAAATACATGTTTGAGGAAGCCATTGCCGAATATGAGAAAGCGGTCGATTTATCTGGTGGAGCACCATGGCCTGCAATGATTTTGGCAACAACTTATTTTGAGTCAAGTAAGATGAGTCAAGGAGAAAAGGCATTTCGAAGTCTCAAGCAGAGAGAAAAACAGGAGTATATGCCTGCATTGGGTTTTTTCTACATTTATCTTGCACAAAAAGACTTGGATCAAGCCTATAAATGGCTAGAAAAAGGGTGTGTAGAAAAGGACAGTTTTCTCCCCTGGTGCTCAATTATCCCAATTGACGAATATCGAATTTCAAAGGAGCTGAGATTTATGCCATTACTCAAGAAATATGGATTGGATAAATGAAAATAAACACAATCTCCCATTACAAGATCCTCGAAAATATCCGCGGGGAAGAACGATACAAAAAGCTGATGGAGCGGGTTAAATACGAGTGGGAAAATTTTGAAGTCTAGCACATCTGAGCAGGATTGATTTTTTGAATTATGAATTTCCTATTAGACCTGCCCTCCGCTTTAGTTCAGATTTTTAAAGCCATTCCCTCATCGCCCTTCTCGGCTCCTGCGTAACACAATAGCTCAATGCAACAATATTGATGTCTTGTGTTGCTCACTCGACATCACCGGTAACTTACAGCATTGCTCAATACATACTCGGAGCCCGGCTTTGCCGGGTTCCCTCGAAGAACGACTCGTGAAGGCTAAATCTGAAATGTCGCTGCGGGCATACCTAATAGATAATAAACTTGATACTTGAACCAAATGAAATAGAAAAGTGCGACCTAGTTTTTATGTTGACAGGAGAGCAATACATATAGTAATGTGTATGAAGAGGTGTATTTCAATGCGCACAAATGTTGTCATAGATGATCGATTAATCGATGAGGCCCTCAGACTATCTAAAATTAAAACCAAAAGGGATGTTATTCAGAAAGCTTTGGAGGAATTTGTGCGGAACAGAAAAAAGCTTGATTTAAAACAACTCAAAGGAAAGATCAAATTTGTTGAAGGCTATGACCATAAAAAACTGAGGACATAATGATGCTAGTGGATACATCCGTGTTGATCGATTATTTGAAGGGGATCGAAAACAAAAGCACAAAAATGTTCCATCAAGTCCTGGAAAAAGGAATCCCTTTCGGGATCAATCATGTCATTTATATGGAGGTGCTTCAAGGAGCCAAAACAGAGAGAGATTACAATGCCTTGAAAAAATATCTCGATACACAAACGTTTTATGAATTAAAAAGGGGGAAAGAATCCTATGCAGATGCAGCGAAAATGTACTTTAAACTGAGGCAGAAGGGAGTTACCGTAAAGAGCACGATGGATTGCTTGATTGCCCAATTAGCAATAGAGAATGATTTGTTTTTACTTCACAATGACCAAGATTTTTCAAGGATTAGCAAAGAGTTTTCGATAAAAATCTGGGAAGTATGATTGAAACATAGTTGCATTTTCTCTAAGTTTTCAATATATAATAGGGTCTAAAAATATTGGAGGACGATAAGGAGATGGCTGTGAAAAAAGGAACAAAAGCCCAAGATGCAGAAACAAGGGAAATCCGCCAAGAGATAAAAATGACCGCTGACGAGCGGCAAAAAATGGCTAAAAAAATCAAACAGGAATATTACGGGAAGAAACTCCCTGATGTCCGCGATTATTAGAGAGGAATTAATATGAAAGCGTCTTATTTTTCATCAGATGTTCAGGAATTTATCCGGGCGATCTCCGATCATGATGTGCGTTACATTATTGTGGGTGGAGAGGCCGTCGTTTATCATGGCCATGCCAGACTTACCAATGGCATCGATTTTTATTATGAGCCGACCACTGTAAATGCCGAAAAATTGTGGGATGCGCTGGATGACTATTGGGCAGGCGAGATGCCCGGTCTGAAATCTGCCGAAGGGCTTCTCCTTATTGGGGCAACGGTCCAATACGGCGTTCCACCCAATCAAATCGTCCTTTACAATTCCTTGACCAATGTGGCCTTTGACGAGGCATGGGATGCGAAAGTGGATGAGAGTATCAGGATAAGGGGGAAAAAATATCCTATCTATTATATTGGACTGGAAAATCTGATAAAAAACAAAAATGCCCTCAAGCGCGACATAGATAAGGAAGATTTGAAATACCTCAACGCCCTCGTGAAAAAATAAGATTTCTTTATAAGCCCTTCCCTTAATCCCTACAAGCACGGTGGTCTGCAATGTCCTGTGTTATAATTTAATTGGGAAATCATAGGCCGATGAGAAATCCTAAAGGGCGTTCTTATTTTTTTTGTAGGCCGTCTATTCTTTTTCTTTTTATCATTCTTCTTTATCTACCTGCAATTTCTCAGAGTCAGCCTGTTCGTGTTGTCCATCTCAAGGTAGTGGCGGACGAGGAATTCAGGAAGGCTGGAGACTGGCGGTTGGAGATTAAACGGCACGTTGCGAACGCCTCACGTATTTTTGAACAAAGCTTCGGTATCCGATTTGAGATAGAGATTGTTGAGTCCTGGAGTTCGGATAATTCCAAAAACTCCATAATCGATCTTTTGAACAACTTAAGAAAAAGGATTGCACTGGATGAATACGATGTTGTTCTGGGATTTACCGACCAGCCCCGTATGAAATACGGATTGGGAGGAGTGGCTTCCTACCTGAAAGGGTATGTCTTGGTTAGGAGAATGAAATCTTCCGTAATCATGGACAGGATGATCATGCACGAGCTGGGACATCTGTTCGGAGCAATTGACTTAGATCAGTCGGATTCGATCATGAGCCGCCGAAACCCAGGCCCTGAATTTGATGCATTTTCCCGAAAAATCATTCGGCTAAATAAAAACAGGAATTTTAATATTTATCAATTCCCTTTGTCTGATGAAAAATTGGATGAGGCTATCAGCATCTATAATTCGAGAAAAGAACAAAATCGAGGGGAAGTGGAAATTCGCATATTGTTGGCCTCGATCTATCTGGAAAAAAAGGATTATGACGCCATGATGGCGGAGTGCCTTCAGGCCTTGAAGATAAATCCAAACCTACCTGACGCTTATCATCATTTAGGGATCGCTTACAGAAGGAAAGGGCAACTGGATAAAGCCATCGAACAATACGAGAAAATGCTCCAGCTCCAGCCTGACCTTCCTGAGGTCCACTACAACTTGGGGATTGCCTATATGAAAAAAGAGGAATACGGTGAGGCCATCAGGGAGTATCAAAGAGCGATCGAACTCAATCCGTTTTATGCCAAGGCCTATTCTAATCTTGGGTACGTCTATCTCCAACGAGGATTGGCGGACAGGGCGATTGCCGAGTGTGAAAAGGCACTGGAATTATATCCTCGTTTGGCAGAGGCTTTTTCGACCAAAGGGTCGGCGCTCATCCTGAAAGAGCAATATACCGAGGCAGAAGCTTACTCCAGGACAGCACTGGGGATTAATCCCGAGCTGCCCGGTGCGTATAACAATCTGGGGACCATTTACATGAATAAAAACATGGCGGATCAGGCGGTGGATGCGTTTGAAAAATCACTGGAGCTGAATCCTGAGTACACACAGGCCCATTACAACTTGGGGCGGGTCTATTTATTGCAAGGACACGTGGATGAGGCGATCGCTAAATTTAAGGAGGCGATTCGGCTCCGGCCCCACTATTTGAAGGCTCATTCAAATCTCGCCTCGGCGTATCTGAAAAAAGGCATGCTGGCAGAAGCTATCGAGGAGTGCGAGGAGGTGTTGGCCATCGATCCGGAGTA
>Ga0209979_1004130_pt1 | contig 12202 bp, 11 predicted proteins | sample AnhtaG_FD_183114 | JGI IMG/M metagenome (GOLD analysis project Ga0209979, IMG submission 183114) | Deep subsurface microbial communities from Anholt, Denmark to uncover new lineages of life (NeLLi) - Anholt_01485 metaG (SPAdes) (version 2) | ecosystem: Environmental > Aquatic > Marine > Oceanic...
TGGGTGTGCAGCTCAACCTCCTCGCCGGTGGTGCCCAGGGTGGACAGGGTGGAGGTGGGCATATATACCTGAAAGCCTATGCCGCCGACATTGACGATGGCCCAATCGCTGCCCAGCGCCTGTAATCTGCCTTTAAGTCCGGCTATCATATTTCCTCCCTCACTGCTTGGCCAGCAGACTGTCTAGATGGGTCTCGTGCAGGTGGCAGAGAGCTACGGCTAGGGCATCAGCAGCATCGCTGGGCTGGGGAGCTTCAGTCAACCCGAGCTGGAGCCTGACCATCTCCTGGACCTGCTCCTTGGAGCTGGCCCCGTAGTTGGTAACCCTCTGTTTTACCTGGGCCGGGGTGTATTCATAGGTGGGGATTCCCTTATCGGCGGCCGCCAGGATGGCTATTGCCTGGGCTCTGCCTATTGCCAGTGCCGCTTTTACATTCTTAGCCATAAAGGGTTGCTCTATAGCTACGGCGTCAGGTTGATACTGGGACATAATCTCCAGAAGGCGGTGGTACATATAGCTCAAGCGCTCCCCGATAGGGGAGCGCCTTGGACTGGCTAAGGCGTTGCAATCAACCATGCTCATCTCGTCATCCTCAGCCTGTATAACACCATAGCCCATGGTGATTGTGCCTGGGTCAATACCTAAGATTATCATCGGGCTGGGCTCAACGACTGGTATTTCTCCAGAATAGAGTCGGGAAAATCAGCATTGCTGGAGACGTACTGCACCTCATCCAGCTCCTCCAGCTTGTCCAGTAGCTTCAGTGTTTGCAGGGCTGCCTTCTCTTCAAGCTGGATAACGGTCTTGGGCACCCTGGAGACTTCAGCCGAGGCTATGGGTATATTCTTCTGCTTCAGTGCTTCCCTGACCTTCTCCAGCTCCTCTGGCTTGGTATATATCTCTATATAGTTATTCTCAATCTTGACGTCTTCGGCGCCGGCATCAATAGCCTCCAGCGCCAGAGCCTCGGCATCCTGCTCCTTGGCATCCACCGTAATCACTCCCCGGGAGTCAAAGAGCCAGGCGACACAGCCACTCTCCCCCAGATTACTACCATGGCGGAAGAATATAGTTCTTACATCCTGCAGGGTGCGGTTGCGATTATCACTCAGCGCTGATACCAGAATCGCCGCCCCGCTCGGTCCATAACCCTCAAGCACCATCTCTGCCAGGCTGGTGCCTTCGGCATGGCCGCTGCCCCGTTTGATGGCTCTATCTATATTGTCCAGCGGCATGTTACTATCGCGGGCTTTCTGTATCGCCAGCCTCAGCCTGAAGTTTGCCTCGGGGTTACTTCCCCCCTCCCGCACGGCAACAATAATCTCGCGGGCGAGCTTGGTAAAAATCTGCCCCCGCTTGGCGTCAGCCGCCCCCTTTTGCCGCTTAATCTGCGACCACTTAGAATGTCCCGACATATCCTGTCCTCTTTTTAAATTCTAGCATTTTAGTTGTCTGCGGTAAAGGGGGCGCTTTGTCTCCGAGGGGCTTTTAGGTCTTTCTTCCCACCCGCCCGCCCTATAGAGGTTTCACCTCTCTGCAACTCTTTTCCCCTCCCCCGCTTTTTAACCTCTACTTTTCTCCCCACCCCAATGGGGGGTGGGGCAGAAAGTCTTAGAAGCGCATATAGGGCCCCCGAAAAAACAAAGTTTTTTGGGTAAGAAGCTTATGAGGGTGGGAGGGTGGGAAGTAAAACACAGGTTAACAATGGGGGGAGTATGGGGGTGGGGTTGAAAAATAGCTCTATTTGGTCTCGCCGCTGGCGAAGGCGACGGCATATTCCCTGGAGTGGGAGAGGGTGATAGCCAGTCTATTCAAGCCTAAGCCTTGGGCTTGTTTCTGTGCTTTGCCATAGAGATTGACCAGGGGTTTGCCGCTGGGGTCAGATAGTATCTCAATCTCTCTCAGGCAAATACCTCTGGCTGGTTTTCCCAGGGCTTTTATTATCGCTTCCTTGGCAGCAAATCGGGCAGCGAGTGAGGAGAGTTTCTTGCGGTATAGCTTTAGTTCTGACCGGGTATAAACCCGGCGCAAAAATCCTTCACCCCAGCGGGCGATAGCCTTCTCCATACGGGGGATTTCAATTATGTCTACGCCAATGCAGTGCATACTAGACCTGGTAACATAAGTAAATTTGTCTTGGGGATTATAGTCTATTTTGGGGGTGCTTTCAAGCTTTGGTAGCCCCTCCCCCTTTTTTAAGTTTTGTCTTTCTTCCCGCCCGCCCACCCTCAAAGGCTCCGCCTCTAAAATTTTACAAGCCCCTCCTCGTTTTAGATATGTGTCTTACTTCCCACCCACCCGCCCTCGTAGGCATAGCCTCTGAAACACAGCTTAAGAGGGGGTGGTAAAAAGGGCTTTAGCCCTTTCTCCTTAAAGGGTAGTGGGCGGGAAAAGATTTAAAAGGGGTGGAGGAAAAGAGTTTTAGAGGGGTGAAACCTTTTAGGGTGGGTGGGTGGGAAATAAAAGTTAAGATAAAAACAGGGAAGGGTCAATGCCACCTGAACTCGCCCAATTTGGAAATTCATCACTACGATGCTAGAATGGTAGCGAAAGAGGTTTGATGCCTTGCACTATTATATTGGCACATCAGGCTGGCATTATGACCACTGGCGGCACCTATTCTATCCTGACAGGTTGCCCAAGGCGAAGTGGCTTGAGTTTTATAGCCGCCATTTCACCACCGTTGAACTCAATAATAGCTTCTATCGTCTGCCTTCAGAGGAGGCCTTTGCTAACTGGCGCCAGTCCTCGCCAGCCAATTTTGTCTTTGCCGTGAAGATTAGTCGTTTTATCACTCACGTTAAGCGGCTCAAAGATAGTGAGGAGCCGGTAAACACCTTTCTGGGCAGGGCTAGAATCCTGGAAGAGAAATTAGGCCCCCTGTTGTATCAGCTTCCGCCCAATATGCACCGCGATGACGGGCGGTTGGGGTCTTTCCTGTCTATTTTGCCTCCGGGAATGAAGCATGTGCTTGAGTTCCGGCATGAGTCCTGGCTTGATGAGGGGGCGTTTGACCTTTTACGCCGCTATAATGTGGGGCTCTGCGTCTTTGATATGCCAGGGCTCGCCTGCCCTCTGGCAGCCACCGCCGATTTTGCCTACATCAGGTTTCATGGCAGCACCGGTCTCTACTCCAGCTGTTACTCCGACGAGGAGTTGGCTGATTGGGCGAGGAGGCTGACGGCTCTGGCGGCAGACCTGAAAGCAGTCTATATCTATTTCAACAATGATGCCGAGGCGTTTGCGGTGAGGAATGCCATGACCCTTGGTAACTATCTGAAGGCCGAGGAGGCTAATGAAGTATAAGCTGTTGGTGGTAGATATCGATGGCACTCTGGTGGGTAGGGAGGGGACTGTTTCGGCTGAGGATGGGGAGGCCCTGGCCCAAGCCAGCGATTTAGGTATTCAGGTTGTTTTATCTACCGGACGGGTGCCTCTTGCCAGCCTAAGTATTATCAACCCCTTATCGCTGGATGGTGTTCATATATTCTGTGATGGTGCCCTGGTATCCAATCCCGCTCAAAGCCAGGAGGTCTATGTTCAACCGCTGGATAAATCGATAGTGAGGGAGGCAATTGAATTTGCTCGTGCCAGTGATATATATCTTGAGCTTTACTCGGCAACCCATTATTTCGTCGAGCGGGAGACGTGGGCTACTGATATCCACCGCCAGTTCTTTGACCTAGAGCCTACGGTGGGAGATTTCACCAAGCTGTGGAAACGGGAGCGGATTATTAAAGCGGAATTGATGACCTCCACTCCTCAGGAGGCGGCCAAGGCCAGGAGTTTCTATATCCAATTTGATGGGCGGCTTCACTTTTCCCGGGTAAGGACGCCGGCTTATCCCGGAGTCGAATTTATTAATGTCGTTGACCTCGAGGTATCTAAGGGGAAGGCTCTGGAGGCTTTAGTCTCGCATTTGGGAGTATCTATGAGCGAGGTCATGGCGGTAGGGGATGGGGTAAATGACATCCCCCTGCTTTCCGCAGCCGGTCTGGCGGTGGCTATGGACAACGCTCCGGCTGAGGTCAAGACAGTAGCCCACTACGTTACCCTTGATGTTGACCGCAGCGGTCTGGCGACGGCGATTAAGAAGTTTTTGTTGTAAAAAGCAGGTCTTGAGTGTTGTTGAAATATGTCCTCGGCTTGATTTAGCCATCAGCCTACTCTGTTCCAGGCTGTAACCTGACCATCCGCTTAATCATTCCTCACCTGTAGTACGATTTGCCTGGTACTATTTACTGCTCAAATTGGTACCTTTGGGTGGTTCTCAAATCAGCCAGTATGTGGCATGATTTATGTAGCATAATTGACATGTGTCAGCTACAGCTTAGCAGTGCAAAGGAGAGTTAAGCTATGCCGATGACAATGAGAGGAAAGACCTACTATAGAACCGCGGAGGTTTGCCAAGCAGTAGGCATAGGTAGGTCTACGTTGCTGCGATGGCTTAGGGACGGCGTTATCAGGGATGTGTCCAACCGGGATAGGCGGGGGTGGAGGCTGTTCACCCCGACCGAAATTAAGAGAATCGAAGATGAGGCTAACCATATCCAAAAAGAAAGATACTAAACCAGGTGTGAAGGGAGGTAATGAGATGGTGAAGGCAAGTCCCAAAATCTTGCAGGAGGTGGAAGAGCTGACCGAGGTTCCTGACGACTATAAGCAACGGCTCAGCCAGGTCATTGAGGAGGAGGGGGATAGGATAAGGAAAGAGGCAGAGCGGGAATCAGCCGTCATTATCACTAAATCTCGAGAGAAATACAAGCAACGGCTCAGCCGGGTCATTGCGGAGGAGGGGGAGAGGATCAGTAGAGAGGCAAAACAGGAATCAGCTGAGATTGTCGCTAAAGCTAAAAGGGAAAGGGAGCACATTCTCACCGAGGCCAGGACGGAGGCTCAGCTTCAAGCGGAGCAGGTTATCGGAGAGGTGAAAAGAGAAGCTCAGGAGGAACTGTCAAGGTATGTTAGCGAAAAGAAGCAGAGAGCTGAGCAAATAGCCGCCGAATTTAAGAATGAAGCTCTGATAAAGGCTGAACAACAAACAGCTCCCATTATTGCCGAGGCAAGGGAACAAGCCCTGCAGATTGCTAAAGAGGCTGAGGCGAGTGCCAAGAAGAAAGCTGAGAGTATGAAACGGCGAGAGGCGGAACGCGTTATGGAGAGCGCCAGGCAGGAAGCGGCTGAGATTGTTGCCAAAGCCAGGCAGGCGGCAGAGGAGGAGGCCAGCAGGGTAACAGCTGATTCAAAGAGGGAGGCTAAAGAGGAGGCAGAGAGAATTATCGCTGAAGCCAAACAGAGAGCAGAACAGATTTTCAGTGGAGCTAGGGAGAGGGCAAAAAAGAGTACCGAAGAGGAACTGGCTAAGGCGATAGCTGAGGTAAAGCGCAAGGCAGAGTGGGAAGCAGCTGAGGTTATTGCTGAGGCTAAACAAAAAGCCCAGCTGATTTTTAACCACACCAAGAATAGGGTAAAAAAGTAGACATAGCTCCACCCGCCTAATATGGCTTAAGCCGGCACCCTTAGTGTTGCCGGCTTATGTATATTGGTTCCTCCCCCGGCCATGTAATCTTGCATTCTTTATTATCGACTGCCACCAACGGCAACTTCATTGGTTTCTTATTTCTATTGGCCCACAACGCCAATACTAAGATCTCTCCTACACGGTCAAATTTGCCCTTGAAATAGGGCACCAGGGAAGATTTTCCTGCCGGATTAACTCCTGATTTACTCAGAATAGAAGGTCGTGCCTTACCGTAAACAAGCCTGATACCTACTACCCCATCTTTGCTTTTGAGCACGACCTCGTCTTGTTTTATTTGCTTTCGTATGTCCTCACTACGACCGATTATGGGGAAACCTCCAGCCTGAAAGGATAAAGAAGACCCTCTGCAGAGTTGATGAATAGCAATATATCCGTCGGTCCTGCCTATTAGTGTTGTCTTTATGGTGGCATTAGCCATGTTCCCTGCTTGCCATTTTGACTCACAGACATTTTGCCAACAGGAACTCTCAAGAACGGTGTTGCGGCAACACCACTTACCTCTCCACGACCTTAACAGCAGCATATTATCCACAGGATTCTTGCCGTTATAATTCATTAGGAAACTATTGGAGTAGGCAAACTTGTTGTACTTAATAGGATAAACTGCTGATGAACCGGCGGTAAGCATAGTTACCTGGGAATCTCCAGAATGTAACAGGACCATTTTGGTTGTTGGAATAGAATAGGCCGCCTTTTTGGGTTTTACCGTCTCTGTGGGCGTAGCCCAGAAGGGATGGTCCTCCGGCAAGAGCAAGAATGAAAATGCTTTGAACGCCCAATAAGGACTTGCCGGGCCGGAGTAAGGTTCGAGCACAGGCGTGAACTCGCCATAATAGCCCAGATTGAGAATCCCGTCTTTTCGCATAGCGCCTTTTTCCAGGAAAGTATTGATGGTATCGGTGGATGATGCCTTAATCCAGTTAAGGTCAACATCGCAGCCGTTGAGGAGCAAAGCAATTCCCCATGGAGCCAGCGATGCCCACCGGTATGTCTGAGACCGGCCATACAGAGGCGGGTGGTTGCCAGGAGTAAAGAAAAACTGGTAGCTTTTCAAGAATTCCCGCGACCTTGCTAGGTAATTTCCTTTCCGTTCTTGGTGCTTTTCTTGGCTAAGATAAGAAAATAGTAACGAGTAATAGTGCATCGCCCAAGCAACGTAATAATCGTAATGGCCTTTAGCGCCTACCCCGTCAGAGTACCATCCATGGTTAACATACATCTTTTCAATGTTGTCCAGCGTTTGTTCCAGGTCTTGGTCATCAATTTCATACCCTGTCTGCTCCAGAAAGAGGTGGTGAAAAACCTTAAACCACTGCCAGTTGTTCAAAGGGAAATAATTTGACAAGTCGTTTCTAAACCATCGGGCCACGTTATCTTTTTCTTGTGGGGAGAGCTTGTGCCATATGTGTTGTCTGGTCAGAAGAAGTCCCACCGCCACCGAGCAATTTTCTACCACTCTCTGCGGCGACCTTATTTGACCCCAATATTCTCCATGTCTGGGGTTGGTTCCATTTACGATGCCCTCTCGGTAGATTGCGGCAATATCAACCTCTACACCATTGCTAAGTGTAACTGCGCTTTCTTCCTTGTGGTGAAGATAGAAGGCGGCACCGATGAATGTCCTGGCAAAACCTTCATAGCCATCACTTCTTCCACCCCCGATACTTATTTGCGGCCCATCTATCTTAACCAATGCTTTCCCTTCACTAAATTTCTCAAATAGGGGCTCCCAGAGAGAGATGAAAGTCTTTTCCCATGAAGCTCTTGTTTTGCCCACTTTATCTATATCTCTTCGTATACTGCTCCTCGCCTTAAAACGCTTCCCTAGGCAGTAGCTGTACCGGTGTATTCTGTTCCGTATTCTCCACCACAGCATATATACACCTGCTATCAACTTCTTGCTGGTAGAGAATATGCGGATGATATTACTTAGCTTACCCATTTTTATCCGTTTCCGACCAGAATACACTTGGTCCATATCCCTGTCAATGGAGCGTGAGGTAACATTCTGGCTTAGCCATTGGCGAACCCACATACGATGCCTATAATCAAGTCCAACATATGTCTGGTAGATTCCGGAGTGGGTGCCTTAAAAGCCCGTATCATGTATTTAGCGGTTAAATGGTTTGCCGGGGGCGCTTGGAAGGGAAATCAAAAGAAGAGGGCGGAAGGCTGGAATAGGGTAGCTCTTAGGTGGCCGGAGAAAGCCTTTGACACACCTAAGGACCTTCAGGTCGCCGAGCAAGACTAAATACCTACCCAGCCTGAAAACCGAAGCCAGAACTTATGCCTTGGCTTTTAAGCCCTGTTGCTTAAAGCCACTTCGACTTTAATTTATAGCAGTAGATTAGCTTGTCTACTTACTCTTTAGCTCGGGTGGCCATCACTATCCCTGTCACAACCAGCGCCGCCCCCACTCCTATGACAATCCAAAAGCCATAGACCGTGGCCCAGAGCATCATACTGCGATTGCCAGCGGCATCGTCAACCAACTCTGTGATCGTCTCGTCGGTGAAACTTATGCTGGAAATATAGTACGGTACCTTCATGTCGGGCGCAGGAACAATACTGTAGGTCGTATCGCTCTCGGTATAAACTGTCGTACCGGTTACCGGCTCAACCTTCAGACTGATAACTGTGTCCATAACTTGAGGTAAGCCGGTTCCTTCTTGGGTACCGATGTCCAGGTCCTGCTCGCTAATCTCAAACGCGAGGACACTCAGGTCGTTAAAATCCTCCTCACCGATAAATTCGGCTTCCAGGGGACGCCCGGCACTCAGGATCCACATGGAGTAGCTTTCCTCTTTCACATCTGAAGGAAAGCAAAATTGACCACCCCGATCCATATCACCGTAGCCTGGTACATACGCCCGGGTAGAGCGGTCAACCCCCAGCACCTCGCTCACGCCAAACTGCGGTAGCTCCATGCCGGCTAGAGCATGGGTACAGGTCACTGTCTGATCGATTATCAGCACATTGTCTTGAACATCTGTCGCCAGTTGCTTCCGCTCCACACACACCGGGATTTCGTCCAGAGCCTGGGTATCAGGGTTCATCACCATGTAGGTACCTTCGAAATTGACCACTCTGTGGTGGTCTTCCGGGAGTTTGACCATGGCGGGGAAAATAGCCAGCAGCCAAACCAGAGCGAAAACAACCAGGACTAAACCCCCAATGGTTAAGCCCATGCTCCAACCTTTCCATCTCATTTTGGACATTCCTCCTTATTTACCTAGATGTGCTAGGTATGATGACGCATTATACAATGTAGAAAACTCTTTTGCAATAGGTAGGTCTATCTGTTATTTCAAAGGCGCAATCCTATAATATCGCTGTCCCCAAGGAAATGGTCGGGCGGCGGCGATTAAGAGGTCTTTATAGAGGCGCACATTCTGGCTTAGAGCAGCTTGGACTTTAGCGTCTCCGCCTGATCATGAGCCATAGCACTACCAAAACAACCAGTGCTGCGATAAGAATCCAAGTCCACCATTCCATGGTAGCCCTCCCGTAGTTCTAATATCGGTCTGGCTAACGGTTCATCATTTTATAGGTGCAGTTCTATTATATCACCGTCGGCAAGTATATGGTCTCTTTTTACCATTATGCCATCGTGCTTGCCTGAGCCCCACACCCTTGCATACTTCATCTTGGCGGCAAAGTCCTTGTGGACATCGGCGGCGGCATCAGCAAGGGTACTGCCTCTTTCTAGAATTATGGGGTCGGCAAAATCGGGCTTTTCCCCCGGCACCTTGGTATACACCCGGATAATATCCAGCACCTGGTAGATTTTAAGCCTAAGCTCTTCTAAGCCTGTCCCTTCTTTGGCGGAAATGGAGATAAGGGGAAACTGCCCTCCATATTTATCTCTTAAAGCGGCGTAGTTTAGGCTGGCACTATCCCGGTCGAGCTTGTTGCCAATAATCAGTGCTTTAACACCCCCGATTTCTATTCTCATATTTTCCAGTTGGGTGGTGATGGCTTCCATCTGCTCCAGTGGGTCGCTGCTTAAGTCCACCACAATCAGCAGGGCATCAGCCCGTCTCAGCATGTGCGGCAGCCAGAAGTCAATGGACTGGGGCGCTAGGGGAGGGGTATCAATCAACTGTATTTTGATATTCTCGAACTCCATCATTCCCGGCGTGGCGCTGTGGGTGGTGAAGGGGTATTCGGCTACCGCAGGGGAGGCATTGGTGATACTGGAGACAAGCTGTGATTTGCCGGCATTGGGCAGGCCGATTACCGCCACCTGGGCTGCCCCTTCCCTCTCAATAACCATTGACGCCCGCTTGGTGGCTGCCTTCTTTTCCGATACCTCGGTTAGCTTGGCAATTCTGGCTCTTAGCTTAGCCCGGAGGTGATCAGTCCCCTTGTGCTTGGGCATAATGGCCAGCATTTCTTCCAGGGCGGCTATCTTCTCCAGCGGGTCTTTGGCCTCCCGGAAGGTCTTTTCGGCCTCAAAGTATTGCGGTGGTAAGTTAGCTGGCATTATTCCTCACAAATACTGTTTTATTTTCTTAGCCAAGTTCGGGGTCATGCCTTTGGCGGCGGCCAGCTCTTCAATAGAAGCCTCGCGGATGGCTCTAACCGAGCCGAACTGCCTGAGCAAAGCCCGCTTCCGCTTAGGTCCGATGCCGGGGATAGAATCCAGAATTGAGGCGAAAGTCTCCCTCTTACGAACCCTCTGGTGATAGCCCAGGGCGAAACGGTGTGCCTCATCTCTGAGGCGCTGCAGTAACTGCAGCCCGGGGGAAGACCTGGGCAGAATAACGGGCTCTGACTTCTGGGGGATGAAGAGCTCCTCGTTTTCCTTGGCTAAGCTAGCGGTGGGCACAGAGCCAACCCCCATTTGGTGCATTGCGGTGCGGGCGGCGTTAAGCTGTCCCTTGCCGCCATCAATTAAGACCAGGTCAGGCAGGATGGCCCAGGTATCCGAGGCAACACCTGCCCGCTTGAATCGCCTCTTGAGCACCTCATCCAGCATGGCGTAGTCATCAACACCGGAGACGGTCTTGATTCTGAAGCGACGGTAGTGAGCCGTCTTTGGTTTTCCCCCCTCAAAGACCACCATGCTGCCTACCGCTGCCATTCCCTGGATATCGGAGATGTCATAGCCTTCTATGCGAGAAGGCAACCGGGGCAACTGGAGTTCCCGTTTTATTTCCTCCAGTGCCGCTGATAGTGTTTTGGGTGAGGCTAGTTGTTTAATCTTTAACTGCTCCAAGCCCTGTTGAGCGTTTTCGGCCACGATGCTCACCAGTTGTTTTTTATTTCCTCGGCGGGGCACTTGAATACTGACCCTGCCCCTTCGTCTACTTTGCAGCCAGTCCTGGAGCATGGCCATATCTTCCACCGGGTGCTGGAGCAGTAGTAGCGGGGGGATTTGGGGGCTGGAAGCGTAAAACTGCTGGATAAAACTGGTCATAATCTGGCTTGGCTGTTCGTATCGGGTCCCCCGGAGCAGGAAGCTCTCTCGGCCAATCAGCTTACTGTTGCGGATAAAGAAGACCTGGACGTAGGCCTGGTCTTTATCCCCGGCGAAGGCAATAACATCCTGTTCCCCTTTCACCTTGGTGGCGATTCTCTGCCCCTCCACCACCTGCTCTACGGCTTGAATCTGGTCTCTGAGTCTGGCGGCCCTCTCAAAGTCTTCTAAGGCTTCAGCCGCCTGGTTCATCTGGCTCTTAAGCTGTTTAGCCACCCTCTCCTGCTTCCCCTCCAGAAAGAGAATTACCTGCTTTATCACCTCGGCGTATTCCTTTCGGCTGACCACGCCAAGGCAGGGGGCAAGACAATGCCCGATGTGATATTCCAGGCAAGCTCTGGAGTCGGTGCCGGTGATGGACCTGTTGCAGGAGCGGAAGGGGAAAATCCCCTTTATCAGCTTCAGGGTCTGGCGCACCGACCTGGCGCTGGCAAAGGGGCCGAAGTAACGCCCCCCGTCCTCCTCCAGGCGGCGGGTGATGTGCACCCGAGGCCAGTCCTTGCCGGTGTCTATCTTGAGGTAGGGGAAGGTCTTATCGTCTTTAAGCCGGACATTGTAGCCGGGGTGGTGCCGCTTTATCAGGTTCAGCTCCAGGATGAGAGCCTCCTGTTCTGAAGTAGTAACGAAGTATTCCAGGTCAGCGACTTTGCTCATCATCCGCTTAAGTTTTGGCGTTAGCTTCTGCCCGGCGCCGAAATACGAGCTTACCCGGTGGCGGAGGTTAGCCGCCTTACCCACGTATAGTATATTGCCTTCGGCATCTTTAAATAGGTAGACGCCGGGGCTGGCTGGTAGCCCTCTTATTTGCTCGGTTAAATAGCTTGCCGTCATACAAATTTATTGTAGCATAGCCTGTGAGCAGGGCAAAGCGTTTATCAATCTTTTCCCCACCCGTTCCCCCGTTTTTGATATATCTCTTTTTCCCCACCCTCCCACCCTAAGAGGTTTCACCTCTCTAGAACTCCCCAGCCCCCACCCTACAGGGCTGGTGCCCCTTAAACACCCCAACAAAAGCGGGAGATTGGGGGTAAGACCCTTGAGGGTGGGTGGGTGGGAAGCAAGACAAAACTTAAAAACAGGGGTGGGAAGCAAGACAAAACTTAAAAACAGGGGTGGGAAGCAAGACAAAACTTAAAAACAGGGGTGGGAAGCAAGACAAAACTTAAAAACAGGGGTGG
>Ga0209979_1004132_pt1 | contig 12200 bp, 11 predicted proteins | sample AnhtaG_FD_183114 | JGI IMG/M metagenome (GOLD analysis project Ga0209979, IMG submission 183114) | Deep subsurface microbial communities from Anholt, Denmark to uncover new lineages of life (NeLLi) - Anholt_01485 metaG (SPAdes) (version 2) | ecosystem: Environmental > Aquatic > Marine > Oceanic...
ACGCTGAGGCATAATGCAAAATCGTAAGTAATGGTAGGAAACAATTTAGGCTTTCATTTGTGGTCGATACCAATGACAATATGTCTATATTATACCATATCTGACATTGTAGGTGTTACTTTTGACCCTGTTTAAGCATTCTGGCTATTTCAGCCAAAGGAATGGTTTGCTGTTCTCCATTCCTCATATCTCGCAATATTACATTTCTATTTCTGCTCTCTTGTTCGCCGAGGATGAGAACATGGGTACTGCCTAAAGAGTTCGCTTGTCTCATCTGCCCTTTTAAGCTTTTATCACCTGTAGCCATGATAGTAGCAATTTCAGCTTTGCGTAACTCCGCGGCAATCTTCATCGCTTGAATCTTGGCTTCGTGCCCCAAGTAGGCGATAAAAACATCGGGCCTGGGCAATGGCGGAATATCTAAATGCTGTCCCTTCAAATTTAATATTATTCTTTCCAGCCCGGCTGCAAAGCCAACTCCCGGGGTTGGTTTTCCTCCTAATGCCTCGATGAGGTCATCATAGCGACCGCCTCCGCCGAGCGTGCTTTGCCCCTCTTTCTCTTGAGGTTCCACCTCGAACACTGTCCTGGTGTAATAATCCAGGCCACGGACTAATCTATGATTCAACTGAAAAGGGGTGCTCAATGTCCCTAAATATTTTTGAACGCTTTGGAAGTGGAGTTGACATTCATGGCAGAGATAATCCGGAATTTTCGGTGCGGTTTTAGCTATATTCTGGCAGGAAGCTTTCTTGCAATCAAGCAGGCGTAGCGGATTTCTGGTCAACCTAGCTTTGCAGTCAGGGCACAGACGGTCTGTATAACTTGAGTAATGTTGCTTCAGCACTTCTAAATACCCGGGTCGGCAAAGCTTACAGCCGATGCTATTGAGCTGAATAGAAACCCCGGATAGCCCCAGAGAGAGGAAGAATTGCCAGGCCATTTCTATGACTTCGGCATCAAGAGCTGGATCGGCCTCACCCAAAGCCTCAAAGCCAACTTGGTGGTGCTGGCGGTACCGCCCAGACTGGGGGCGCTCATACCTGAAGGCCGGTCCAATGTAATAAAGCTTCACGGGTTGTGCTAAGTTGAATAACCCATGCTCTAGATAAGCCCGGCAAACTGGTGCTGTTCCTTCTGCCCTTAAAGCCAGTTCTTGTCTGTTTTTGTCTTCGAAGATATACATTTCCTTGTCCACGATGTCTGTTCCCCCAGCAACAGTTTGAGTGAAAAGCTGGGCATCTTCGAATATGGGTGTGCTCAGTGGTTGGTAGCCGTAGAGCTGGCACAAGAAAGCAGCCTTTTCCTCTATGTATTTCCAGTAAACATATTCTTCCGGTAGAATGTCGGATGTTCCCCGGGGTGCTTTGTACAAAGAAATCCTCCTTGCCTATCTTTTAGTTTACCATATTGTAACTATTAAGCCTGCTCTTGTCATTCTGAGCCTTTCGCTTCTGTCATTCCTCCCCCGTATTAAATACGGGGGAGGAATCTAATTCCGCTCAGGGTAAACTCCACGAAGAATTTCAAAAATTCTTCGTCGTCCCGATTTATCGAGACCCCTCAGAATGACATTGGGAAACATGCTCTTGACTATAATTTGTGTTACCTTTGCTATTGCAGTATTATGAATTAGATGGAAGTTAATGCGCTTATAGAACAGGCTAGCGCTTACCTGCCTGATGATAAGGTAGCTCTGGTTACAGCAGCTTACGAATTCGCTTCGAGAGCGCACCAAGGGCAAGTGCGTAAAACAGGAGAGCCCTATTTAGAGCATCCTTTAAATACAGCTATGATTTTGGCTGATTTTCACCTTGATTCTGAAACCTTAGCTGCTGCCTTGTTGCACGATGTCCCCGAGGATTGTGGTGTGTCATTAGACGAGATCGAGGCCAACTTTGGTTTACAGGTAGTTAAACTTGTTGATGGAGTTACCAAGCTGAACAGGCTTACAAGTCGAGCTCGAACGAGGGAAACAAAGTCGAAAGTTCAGGCGGAAAACTTACGCAAAATGCTCCTGGCTACGGCTGAAGATTTGCGGGTGGTTCTTATCAAATTGGCAGACAGGTTACATAACATGCGTACACTGGGTGCTTTACCCGCAGAAAAACGGCGTGCTATCGCTCAAGAGACCATGGAGATATATGCTCCCTTAGCTCACCGTTTAGGTATGAGGGATGCGAAATGGCAATTAGAAGATTTGGCTTTTCGTTATCTGGATCCGCGTTTGTACCATCGAATTGCCCGCCTAATAGCAGGAAAGCGAGCCGAGAGGGAAGGCTTCGTAACTGAGGTTAGTCAGATACTATGCCAAGAATTAGATAAGGTCGATATAAAAGCTAAGGTTTATGGCCGGCCAAAACATATTTACAGCATATATCAGAAGATGGGCAAGTATGATGCGCAGGGTAAGAATTTTGGAGATATCCATGACCTTTTCGCCTTACGTGTGTTGGTGGACTCGGTTTCAGATTGTTATAAGGCATTAGGTGTAATTCATAATTTTTGGCGTCCTATTCCTGAAGAGTTTGACGACTTTATTGCTAATCCCAAGGATAATGGCTATCAAGCTTTGCATACTACGGTAATGTGTCAAGATACAAAACCGCTAGAAATACAAATTCGGACTCATGATATGCATAGGGTCAACGAATATGGGGTGGCTGCTCACTGGCTCTATAAAGAAGGGAAAGCAGGTGAGCATGCTACAGATGAAGCAGCTTGGCTGCGGCAGTTTGGTGAGTGGAGGGAGGAGCTTGATAGCGAAGACTTTCTGGAATCTATTAAAACCGATGTTCTCGTGGATCGAGTGTTTGTCTATACCCCCAAAGGCGAGATAAAAGAGTTGCCCAGGGGCGCTACTCCTCTAGATTTCGCCTTTCGAGTTCATACGGACTTGGGCTATAGATGTATTGGAGCGAAAGTGAATGGCAGGCTTGGACCTTTGAATTATACTCTTAAGAATGGTGATGTGGTGGAGATTATGGCCAGCAAAGGCGATAAAGGCCCCAGTCTGGACTGGCTTAATCCTGTGCTTGGTTATATTAAGACGTCTCATGCGCGAAGCAAGGTTCGGCAATGGTTTAAAAAGCAAGAACGCAGCCAATGCATTGAAACTGGCAGGCAAATTTGGGATAGAGAGCTTAAGAGGTTGGTCGTCGGTTTGCCCGGTGTTGACAAATTAGCGCGTCTGTTTGACTACGGCGATGCGGATGACCTTTTTGCTGCGCTGGGCAGCGGCAGCATAAATGCTTCTCAAATAGCGCTTAAATTAAGTGGAGACCTGGAGCCCCCTGGCGAGGGAGTTGCAATTCTGCCTCCGCGGAAGGTTAGCCCTGTAAGCATCAATGTGTTGGGGGTCGGAGACTTACTTACTCGTTTGGCGAATTGCTGTCATCCCTTGCCCGGGGATAAGATTATTGGTTATATTACTCAAGGACGGGGTATCACTGTGCACCGGAGGGATTGCCTTAATATTATCAATGAAGAGGAGAGGGAAAGATTAATCAAGGTGGAATGGGGTGAAGTGGCACAGGTCTATCCCGTGACGATTCAGGTTGATGCCTGGGATAGAGTTGGTCTTGTCAGGGATATTAGTGCTATTATAGCCGAGGAGGGAGTAAACCTCACCGAAGTAAGCACGACCAATCACCACGGTGATAGCGCCTCATTGTATTTTGCACTGGAGGTGAAAAGTGCTGCTCAGCTAAGTAAAATAATGTCTAGAATTTATTCAGTGTGGAACGTAGCAAGTGTAACGAGAAAGGAGGTATAAGTGTCAAGTAGTAAGCGGAATAACGAAGCTGCTAGAGCAGCGGAGAGAAAACGGTTGCGGAACCGCTTAGTGCGCCGTAGTGCCAAGACCTATGTGGTTAAAGCGAAAAACGCAGTTGATGCCGGGGAAGAATCGGCATATCAGAAAACAATGATGGCTATAAGCAGCGTAGATAAAGCGGTGAGTAAAGGGATTATTCATAGGAATAAAGGCGCCAGGATTAAATCCCTCTTAATGCACAATCTGGATAAGGGACAGGGAGCAACTGGCTGATAACCGATGGCTATTAAGTCGCTTTCAGCAAAGCAGGAACGCATTATCAACTTTGTCACTGAATTTTTGCAGGATAAAGGTTATCCTCCGAGTATCAGAGATATTGCTGCTGGATGTGGGATAAGTTCTACCTCGGTGGTAGCTTATAACCTGAACAAATTGGAACAAGCGGGATATATTCGCCGCCACAGTGACATATCTCGGGGAATTAAGTTCTTGACTCCACAGCAGAAAGGAGGGAAACTTGTTAATATTCCCATAGTGGGGGTAATAGCCGCCGGTGAGCCTATTCCGGTGCCTGCTTCTGATACAGGAAATGTTCTTGCCACTGAGGGATTAGAAGTGAGCAAGGAATTACTTCGTGGCAAGCAAGATGTTTATGCACTGCGAGTAAAGGGTGACTCTATGTTAGATGCTTTAATAGGAGATGGGGACATAGTTCTAATGGACTATGTAAACAGTGCTGAGAATGGCGATATGGTGGCGGTCTGGCTTAAAGAAGAGCAGGAGGTCACACTTAAGAGGTTTTTCGCTGAGCCGAATCGCATCCGCCTGGAGCCAGCAAATAAGCGGATGACCCCCATTTATACTACTCCTGATAATGTCGAGATTCAGGGACGGGTGGTGGCTGTGATTCGGCGTGTTCCATAGCTTGAGAAATGCAACATGACAAAGGGAAAGTTTAAAAATAGTCCAGCTTTTTTGACTTTTGTTTTTTAGTTTAGTGCGATGTTGTCCCAATTCCAAGCGGTAGGGCAGGCTCTCTTTACTCAGGGGCTGGTTTTGTCCCAAGGAGGTAACCTTAGCATCAAGCTTGGAGAGCAACTGGTTATTACCCATCGAGGCAGCACCTTGGGCTCTATTCAGGCAAGGGATTTGGTAGAGACGGGGATAAATAAAAACAATCGGGCTACCCCCCTGGCTTCCAAGGAGCTGGAAATTCATCGCTGTATCTATAAAAACACTTCAGCATTAGCAGTAATTCATGCGCACCCGCCTTACGCTGTTGCCTTGTCTTTCACGGAAAAGGAGATTATGCCCTGTGACGTAGAAGGGCGGGCTTTGTTGTCTAAGGTGCCTGTCTTAAGCACAGAGGAGGTAGTAAAACTTGAAAACCTTGCCGGGGAGATAGCCAGACTACTAAACGAGTATAAGGTGGTTTTGGTGCGGGGTCATGGAAGCTTTGCTATCAGCCAGTTATTAGAGGAAGCCTATTACTATACTGCTACCTTGGAGCAGAGTTGCCGCCTGCTCTATCTCCTCAAGGCTTTACAGGTAGAGCCCGGGATAACTCCTGGTTAGGAAAGTCGGTTATGCCCCGATTATATCGGGGCTTTGGGGGAAACTATGTGGTACCAATCAGAATACTTAGGGTTTCTTCCTAACATCACCTTGGCAAAGAGCTTTTGCAATTTGGCGGTTACTTTGCCAGTGCCGCCCGTGCCTATAGGGCGATGGTCAATTTCTAAGATGGGCGCTATGTTGGCTGCTGTGCCGGTGAAGAAGCATTCGTCGGCCACATAGAGTTCGCTTCTGTCAACTTGTCTCTCAATTGTATCTATGCCCAATTCATTTTTCGCCAACTTCATGACTGTGTCCCTGGTGATGCCCAGAAGAATGTTATCGGATGACGGAGGAGTTAGCAGTTTCCCCCCTGAAACAAGAAAAATATTTTCGCCACTGCCTTCGCAGACATGTCCGTCTTGGGTTAGCAATATTGCTTCATCAAAGCCAGTTTCCTGGGCCTCGCTCTTAGCCAGAGCGCTGTTTACATAAATACCACAAATCTTGCCTCGGGGAGGAATCATGGTATCATCCACGCGACGCCACGATGAAGTGCAGCAACGAACACCATTCTCTATATCAAGATAAGGAGGCAACGTGGTCACGATAATAAAAACATCTTCTTCTAGATTGTGGAGACGAACCCCTATAGCTTCGGAGCTTTTATAGGCTAAGGGACGGATATATACGTCCTCCTGGTAGCCACTTCTTACTAAAAGCTCCCCGGTCAATTGGCAAAACTCATCAATAGAGTAGGGGAGATTCATTTTAAGGAGGCGGCAGCTATCAAACATGCGTTTATAGTGGTCCTTGATTCTAAAAATGCAGAACCTTTCCTGCGCACTATCCCAATTACCGCGGATGCCCTCGAAGCAAGCGGTGCCGTAGTGGAGGGCATGGGTCAGGATTCCGATTTTGGCTTCAGGTAGCGGCATAAATTGTTTGTGGAAAAAGGCATAGTCTGGCATGCTTTCCTCCTTTCTATAAAGGTAGTCAATTATACTTCGTATTGTAAGCCCAAAACAAGCCCTCTCCGCCATTCTAAGCTTTTGATTTATCAGGCTAGGATAAACCTCGCCACTACATTCATTTGTAGGGGCGGGGCTCGTCCCCGCCCACTTTTTGTCATTGCGAGCCCCGACTTGTCGGGGCGTGGCAATCCCCTTGACTAAATCCCAAATACTAAACCCCAAGCACTAAATACGAAACAAATACGAAATTCAAAGTCCTAAGTTTTGACCATTTGGTCATTTGTGCTTTGAATTTGTTTAGGATTTAGAAATTAGTATTTAGAGTTTTTACTAGCTGCCCTCAAAAAAAATACCGTCGCCTGTTTTTATCGCCGTTGAGCCGTATTTCCTGCGAATTTTGTCTATAGCTTTATCCAGGTGCTCCGGCTTTTCCGTCCCGGAATCAAACATAGGGAGTTGTTTCCCCTCGCCAACCAGGCTCGATATTCGAACACCTATCAGGCGTACTTGTTTTTCTTGTTGTGCCAGAGCTTTAGTCAGCAACTGCTGAGCTGCGGCAAAAACAACTTGGGTAATATTGCTGGCTTCTCTTAAGATGACCTGGCGGGTGATTGTCTTAAAGTCGGCGTACCTCAGCCTTATGGCTACACATTTTGCTCTTTTATTTTGACTCCGCAGGTCCTGGCAGACCTCCTGGCATAAATTGTGAAGGTTAGCCTCAAGAAAATTGAGATCCACGGTATCGCGGGCAAAAGTGAGCTGCTGGCTAATAGATTTAGCTTCGCCTGGCGCCTCTACCTGCCGGTCATCTATTCCCCTGGCATAGCTATGAATCACTGCCCCAGTTGCTCCGAATCGTCTTTTTATCGTGTCCAGAGGAAGGCTGGCTAATTCTCCTATTGTGGTTACACCCATCTCTTTTAATGCCTGCTCCGTTTTCTTGCCCACCCCGGGTAATTTGGCTACGGGAAGTGGATTAAAGAAAGCCTGTTCCTCCCCCGGGGCTATCTCCAGCAGCCTATCGGGCTTACACAGGTCGGAGGCGATCTTAGCCACTACCTTGCAGGTAGCGATACCCACTGAAGCTGTGATTTCGAGCTCCTTATTTATTCTTTCCTTCATCGCCAGCGCCAGTTTCTGGGGAGGGCCATAAGGTTCTTCACATCCAGTAACATCAAGGTAGGCTTCGTCGAGTCCTAAAGGCTCAATGTAGGGAGAAAAATCGCCTAGAATTTTCATAAACTTAGCTGAAGCATCTTTATAGATAGAGAAGTGAGACCGTATGAAAATTGCCTGGGGACAAAGGCGGCGTGCCTTGGATGACGGCATGCCGGCATGGATGCCGAAAGGTCGTGCTTCATAGGAAGCAGAGGCAACTACGCCGCGGCGCTCAGGGTCTCCGCCGACGATTACCGGCTTTCCCTTTAGCTTCGGGTTAAGCGCCTGCTCCACAGAAACGAAGAAGGCATCCAAATCAATATGGAAGATACAGCGAGCCATAAGGTGGTATATAAACTAGCACACAGAGCTGATAAAGCCAACTTTTTATCGAAAAGTGCCCCAACAATTCTGGCCTTTGTGCAATTTGCCGAATTGCACAATCACTCATTTTGTATAACTCACTTAATTCGCCTGTTAGTGAAAATTTGTGGTGGCCTATAGCTCAGCAAATAGAATGACGGCCTTCAGAACCAAGTTTTGGTAGTCTGAATTGCTCCGGGTGCTCCGACTCACTCCTGCTTGTTGAAGGCCCAGATAGCGGTAGTCAGGAATACTACCCCTGCCATCGCCACCACAATAGCCGAATCCACGATGCCCATGGTGTGGCCAAAGACGGTAACGCCAGCCACCTCGGTGCCCAAGAAGACCTGGCGTATAGCATCTATTCCATAGGTCACCGGGTTTAATTTGGAGAGTACCTCCAGCCAGGTGGCTACGCCGGAGACGGGAAAGAAGATGCCGGAGAGAAACATCATGGGGAAAATCACCAACTGCATCACTATCTGAAATCCCTGCTGCGAGCGCATGCGGGCACCGATTAGCAGCCCCAACCCGGAAAGAGCGAGGGAGAGTATTAAGAGGAGCGGCAAAAGAGCCAGCACCGTGCCCAAGTTGATGGGAACATTAACAATGGGTGCCAGCACCAGCATTATGGCCCCCTGGATGATGGCGATGGTGGCAGCGCCGACAGCCTTGCCGACTAGCACTCCGCTACGGCTCAAGGGAGAAACCAGCACCTCTTTTAGGAAACCGAATTCTCTATCCCAGACGATGGAGACGCCGGACATGACAGAGGTCATCAATACTGTCATGGCTAGAATACCGGGATACATAAACTGTATATAGTCTACGCCGGGCATCATTTGGCCGATAAGTCTACCGAAGCCGGCACCAAAAATTATCAGGAATATAATCGGCATAGAAAAGGAGGAGAACATCCGTGGCCTGTCCTGGACAAAACGCAGGAGCTCGCGGTAGGCTATCACCCAGATAGTACGAAAAACGATAGCCATTGTCTTTAGTGCCTCCTCATTCTAGCCATATTTTTCATCTGCTGCATTGAGTCAACCTCCTGTTCCCTGATATTGCGTCCTGTGAGCTTTAAGAATACGTCTTCCAGAGTAGGACGCCTCAAGCCGATGGAGAGTAGTCGCAGCGGGAAGCCGGAGACAAACTTGGGCAAGAATTCCTCGCCGTGGGGCACGGTGAAACTGATGATGCCGTTTTCGATGCCAGGCTTGAGCTTATACTGCCCCTCCAGCAGTCGCATCGCCTCCTCGTTGTCCTCCGTCTTAATAGAGATGACATCGCCACCGACACCATCTTTCAGTTTTTCCAGCGTGTCCAGAGCCACAGTCCGGCCATAGTCTATAATGGCGATGCGGTCACAGTTCTCCGCCTCGTCCATGTAGTGGGTGGTCATAAATATGGCCAGATTCTCTCTTTTCCGTAAGTCATGTATATAGTCCCAGATGCGGCGGCGCGTCTGCGGGTCCAGGCCTAGAGTGGGCTCGTCCAAAAAAAGCACTCTTGGGTGATGCAAAAGGCCCCGGGCAATTTCCAGACGGCGCTTCATACCACCGGAGTAGGTGTTAATCTTGCCTTTGCGCCTATCCCACAACTCCATCATCTCTAAAAGCTCTTTCAAGCGCGGCTCTAGAACATTTTTGGGGATGCCATAAGCATAGCCGTGGAAACGGAGGTTCTGTTCTGCCGTTAGGTAATCATCCAAAGCCGGTTCCTGGAAGACCAACCCGATTGACTGACGCACCTGGCTGCGCTCTTTAATGACATCATAACCGTTAACCTTCGCCTGCCCGTCTGTAGGCTTTAAAAGGGTGCAGAGTATATTTATGGTGGTCGTCTTGCCGGCACCGTTAGGGCCCAGAAAACCGAATATCTCTCCTTCCTTGACACTGAAGGATACTCCCTTGACCGCTTCCAGCTCGCCGAACCTCTTGACTAGATTACTGGCTTCAATTACATCCATTAACTCCTCCTTCTTCTTCGAGAGCCTTTATAAGTGCCTCTAGGCCCATCTGGAGAGAAATCAGGGCACTGTCCGGCATTCTTTCCAGCACTCCTTTGATCTTGGCGACGCCTATCTCCCGTAGTCGCTCCACCTGGCTTTTGCCTTCTTCAGTAAGAGAAAGGATGTAGCTACGGCGGTCATCTGGGTTCTCTTGGCGACTGATTAGCCCCTTGTCTACCAGCCGATCAATGATGCTGGTAACATTGGCCTTGGGTACGCCGAAAGATGCGGCCACCTCACCAGGCGAGCTCCGGCCTTTGAAAGAGAGCAGAAACATGACACGCAACTGCTCCCTGGTCAGCTCAAGGTGCAACCAGGGATGAGGCTCATGTGCTTTAGTCGAAAGCATCAGATTATTCATCAACCCGATTATGCTTTTGATATTCTCCTTCTTGTCCATCTCTGAGTCACCTAAAATAACATGTCAATATAAAATATATAATATAACTTATGTTGACTAATGAAAGCAAATTTTTACTTGCGGAATAGGGCTGCACGAAATAGCGTTTTGTGACTCCCCAATTCCATAGTATATTTTGGACACCGCAACCTGATGGAATTGCACAAAAGCCTGTTTTGTTACCTCACTACACAAACCATCGCGGGGTGCTTTTTTATTGTCGCGAAGCTGGTCGGTTAGTCACTTTTGGAGACAAATTCTTTCACACTTCTCTCAAACACCCCTCTCTCCAAAAGCACCTTTCTCTGGCATTTGAGGCATTTAAGGCCGATGTCGGCGTCCACCCTCACCACTGCCCATTCGTAGCTGCCACAAGGGTGCGCTTTACGCAACCTCCGAATGAAATACTTTTGATGTTGAGGAACACTGTGTCAAATGCCGGCCAGCACTATTGCATTACTAGCAGTTAGCGTTGCTACTAAGAGCGTGAACTAACCTGGCTACCCATCTTGAGGCAACAAGGTTGGAACTGATTAGTATATTGGTTAACGAACAACAAGCCCTTTATAGCCTGAGCCTGCCGCAAAATATTATTAAGGTGTTATTAGTTAGACTAGAAGGCAAACGAACCCAAAAAGGTTATAATCATGTGTTTCACGCAGGCCATGGAAAAATTATTGGGAAAAGCTAAAAGCTCATTGCGAAATGCCTTTCACCGATTTGAGCCTGATGTATGGGTTATGGCTGTCATTCAGTTTTTCACAGTAATCGGTTTATCCATTTGCATACCGTTTCTATCCTTATATCTTCATCAGGATAGAGGTCTTTCCATGACTATGGTTGGAATGATCATCCTGGCTGCGGGGCTTTGCTCAGCCATTAGTCAGACGCTTGGAGGGGCGCTTTCAGACAGATTCGGTCGGCGGCCGATTCTACTTGTGGCTGTTCTAGTAAGTGTATTCTTATATTCAGGACTAGCTGTTCTTATTGGGCTTTCAGCCCCAGTGTTGACCATTGCAATTGTCTACATCGCTGGTCGGTCAATGCTCACTACTACACGTCCTGTTATCTCAGCCATGGTGGCAGATTTCACCTCAAAAGAGAGGCTGACAGAAGCATATGGAATCCTTCGTATAGGAGCTAACATAGGCTGGGCTGCTGGCCCTGCCATAGGGGGATATTTAGCTACTTTCTTGCCCTATGGCTGGCTCTTTGGGATTGCGCCTTTAACCTGTGGCATCGTTTCCCTCATTGTCTTTTTCTTTATTCGCGAGTCTCCGCACGTGGTGAGTAAAAGGGTAGGCTTTCGTAGCATGCTTCCCACTGCTGACAACCGGGCCTTCCTGGTCTTTACGATGGTGAGTCTCCTGTCGTTCATAGTTATGGGGCAAATGGTAAGTACTTTATCCATCTTTGCCGTGGATATTGTCGGCTTTTCTACCGCCCAATATGGTCTATTACTCACTTTGAATGGCTTGATAGTGATTTTCTTTCAATACCCGATTACTCTTGCCCTCAAGCGGATAGCGAAATTCCGAGCTCTTATACTTGGAAGTTTGCTTTACGGGCTTGGCTATCTATCCTTAGGTTGGACTACACAGTTTGGATGGGCGCTTGGAGCGATGGCGATAATTACAGCAGGTGAGATTATACACTCTCCGGTTACACTCTCAGTGATAGGGGAACTCTCTCCACAAGATCAGAGGGGACGATATATGGGACTTTTTGGGTTAAGCCAAACCATGGGTATGGCAATCGGTCCGCTGCTTGGAGGGATACTGCTTGATGCGTTCCCCTTTAACTCCGAACTCATATGGGCACCCATTGCATTGATAGCATTGATTGCTGCGGTGGGGTACTACTTGTGGGCTCGCCGATTTCGGCTGTAGGCTTCCAGAGGATTTCATATGAGAATCCGTCTCCCTTAAACGGAAAGCATTTAGCTGAGCGTGACTTTTCCCTCTG
>Ga0209979_1004136_pt1 | contig 12193 bp, 13 predicted proteins | sample AnhtaG_FD_183114 | JGI IMG/M metagenome (GOLD analysis project Ga0209979, IMG submission 183114) | Deep subsurface microbial communities from Anholt, Denmark to uncover new lineages of life (NeLLi) - Anholt_01485 metaG (SPAdes) (version 2) | ecosystem: Environmental > Aquatic > Marine > Oceanic...
TTGTGGTAGTTATCCGGGTCCTCAACGTCCAGGGAATGGAGCTCGCCGTTGTAAAGGGTGAAGCGCATGTTCTTGCCCTTGTCGGTGACTTCCAAGAACCCGTAATCGGCGATGATGATCTGTGGTTTGGAGGGGTCCTTGGTTTCGGTAATACGCACCCCTTCCACCCGGGAGGTGGAGTGGTCAATTTTGTCGATGAGGATCAGATAGCCGGGGATGTCAGAGATAAATATGCCCGATCGGAACACGAGGGTCGGGCGCATACGTGCAATGTCGGAGCGCAGGCTGCGTGCCCTTTTGTTGAGGTCGGGAAGGATCTTATCATTGAACCCGATCATGGCAACGGTAATGACGCCTCCGGCCGCCAGCAGCGGCAACATGATGCGCAACAGGTTCACGCCTGATGCCTTCAGGGCGGTAATCTCAAAATCGGACGTCAAGCGCCCAAACGCCATGAGGGTGGCCACCAGAACCGCCATCGGCACCGAAAGCGCTATCATCCAGGCCAGGTTAAGTCCGACCAGCTCAAAAACGATCGACAGCGGCAGGTCCTTGTCCAGGATGTGATTGACAATCTTGGGAACAAAGTCAATGATAAGCAGAAAGGTGATAGTGAAAAAGGCAAACAGAAAGGGGCCCAGGTGCTCTCTTAGAATGTAGCGAGTCAGTATCTTCATAACGTCACGAGAATATATCAGTTATACACGCTGCAGCCAAGACTATATTCCGTCGTTCGAACGAATCTTGGCTCGCCTCTGGCGAGGTCTGACCCGACAGAAAATGCATTCCTATGGAACACGGGAATCTGCGAAACGACTCGTCGGGTCACATCCGCCTGGGCGGACAAGACCCGACGAAACATAGTCACACCTTATTTAAAAGAACCTCTATATTCAGTTGACAAGAAGGAGCCGATATGGTATAAGCTTGGGAAGCTCAAGCGATTGGCTGCCATGGAAAACAAGAAAATCAAAGACCTCGTCATAGATGACAGCGTCACCTCTTTCTTTGCCGTGCGAAAGAAGGATATTCGGGAATACACCCGAGGACGGTTTGTGACGCTGGAACTGGGGGACAGCACCGGCAGGATTGCCGCCGTTATCTGGGAGCCGGACCACTTTTGCCTGACCGATCTGAGTGCGGGAATGGTTGTCAAAGCGGGCGGTGTCGTTGGCGAGTACAACAATAGAAAGCAAGTTAACGTCAACCGCATCCGCCTTGCCCGGGATGGTGAATATGCAATTGAAGAGATTCTGCCGCATTCTGCCGAGCCTGAAGACAGCCGCAAGGCCAGAATCCTGGCGGTTACCGACAGAATCGAGAACAGCTATATCAAACGACTTGTCGACTCATTCTGGGCCGATGAGAAGTTCTTTGACGACTTTCTCAAAGCAGCCGCCGGAAAACTCTGGCATCATGCCTATGTGGGGGGACTATCGGAACATTCCGCCAACGTCGCGGAGCTGGCTTTGCGCGTGGCAGCGGGGTACGACTTTCTCAACAAGGACTACCTGATCTTCGGGGGGCTTTTGCACGATCTGGGCAAAATCAAACAGTATGCCGCCAACGTAGCGATTGATTACACTGATGAGGGCCGGCTTGTAGGGCATATCAGTATTGCCGATGCCTGGATATGCGAGCGAGCCGCGGCCATTGAGTCTTTCCCAGAGAAGCTATTGACGAAACTGCGCCACATCATCCTCTCTCATCACGGCATGCACGAATATGCCTCGCCCATCCTGCCGCAGATGCCGGAGGCGTTTGTCATCTTCTACTGCGATGAAATTGACAGCAAGCTGGGAGCAATTGATCGCATCAGAGAAAGGCAGGGCGGCGCCGGCTGGTCCGACTACGTGAAGCTGCTCGATCGCTATTTATACTTTGGCGATGGCGAAAAGGAATAGTTCTCTGAACACGGACATCCCAATTCTTGAAACGGTAAGATTATCCCGTTCTGTGCGGGACGGCAGTGGGACAAAATCAGTCGTTGACCATTTTTCGTTTTCGTTTGAGAAGGGGTGTATCTATACTATCATTGGGCCCTCAGGGGCAGGTAAGTCATCCCTGCTTCGCCTTCTTAACCGTCTCGACGAGCCAACCGACGGGGAAATCCTGTTTGGTGGCAAGAACACCAGGGAGTATAGTCCCTGCCCGTTACGGTGTCTGATAGGTTACCTTTTCCAGACGCCGTATCTTTTTCCTAAGACGGTGCGGGATAACTTTCTGTATGCCGACAGCGAGCTCCCCTCCGGGACTGTTGAAAGTCTGGCCGAGCAAGTGCAGATACCGTCTTCGATGATTGACCGCGACGTCGAGACCCTTTCAATTGGTGAAAAACAACGGGTAGCTCTGGCGCGGCTTTTAGCGACCGACCCGGAAGTAGTTCTTCTGGATGAACCAACCTCGGCGCTTGACCCCAGCTATACTGAATCAATCGAAAAACTTGTTAAGGACATTATTTCTCGTAGGACTCTGACAGTCATCATGGTTACTCATCATCCTGAGCAGGCGCTGCGCATGGGCGGAGAGACCATTTTGATGGTGGCTGGGCGGCTGGTGGAATCCGGCCCGTGCGAAAAGGTGATAACCGATCCCCAGAGCGAGGCGGGTCGGTTGTACAAAGCGAAGCAGCTGAAATGACGAGTCCTACAATTACCCAGGTCTTGCTCTCACTGGTCCTCGTGGCGATATCAATCGCCGTCGCCAGGTGGTGGCGTATACCGGTTGCGAAGGATATGGCGCTGGGATCGGTTCGCACCTTTGTCCAACTGATCGCGGTGGGTTACGCCCTGGAACTCATTTTCGACCTGGAATCTCTCTGGCTGATCGCGTTAGCTATCTTGATCATGATAACGGTTGGGGCACATGCGGCCTCGAGCCGGATAAAACAGTCAGAAGGCGCCTTTCAGATCACGTTTGCCGCCATGATTGTTGGTTCGCTATTTACACTGGTAGCAATGCTGCTGCTTGACATAATCCCACTTGAGGCACGCTATGTCATCCCGCTGGCCGGCATGATTATCAGCAACTCCATGAATGCCTCGGCCCTTGCCATTGATCGCCTTGTCTCCGACATCCAGAGCAACAGGCCAGCTATCGAGACGGCACTATCGCTGGGAAAAAGCTGGCGGGTTGCTTCCGGTAAGTTCCAGCGCGACGCCGCCACGACGGGAATGATTTCGATACTGAACTTTATGAAGACGGTAGGGATAGTCGCTCTGCCGGGCGCCATGACCGGCATGATCCTGGCCGGCGCGGAACCGCTTGAGGCGGTCCTTTTGCAGGTTATTGTCGCCTACATGCTCCTTTCTTCAGTGACGATCACTTCGATTGTTGCAGTGGAACTGACGGTGCGCAGGTTCTTTACGCCCTTTCACCAGTTGCGGTGAGGTTTATCTGACATGAGGTTGGCCGGCTCGAGGAAGCTTTAGGAGGCTGCTTCCTCTATCCAGTTATAAGATAGCTCTTGTCTTTTAGTGCGTTTCATGTAAATTAGTGGCTGATTCGTCCTTGTGGTCGAGTTGTTCAGTTATGTTTTACGACGGAGAGGTGGCCGAGCGGCTTAAGGCGCACGCCTGGAAAGTGTGTATGGTTGATAGCCATCCAGGGTTCGAATCCCTGCCTCTCCGCAGACAAGTCTGTTTTTGCGCTTCGCGCCTACCACTCCGTATTTCCTCTCTATCTCTACCCCAAACCCGAACAAGACAACCTCCTTGACATTGACCAGCCAAGCAAAGCCCCCGGCGGCCACCGGCCGAACCTGGCGAAAGAGTTCATAAGTGAGTTATCCAGTAAGCTCAGGATGACCTTCATCCCCGACGGCAAAGGAGATCTTAAGAAAACCTTCGGGCCGGAAGATGTTTTCAACTATATGTACGCCGTGTTCCACGCACACCAGCCTTCCCTGCAAGACGTTCAACAAGATGCTATAATACACCCAGCTGCCGGGTTACGGGCTACGGCATCCACTCCCAGGACTACGCTTGGTCCCCTTCTTGCCGTAATTGACCAAAATCTCGAAGATGACCGTAACACGCCGCAGAAACAGCGCCATACAGCTAAACATATTCTGTTCCGATTTAGGCAGGAGTTTGGATTTATCGGATTGTCACGGTGTTGGGATAAGAAGGAAATTGATATCATCTATACTTGTCCCCTCCTCAAGGGGTTTAACGTCAAACTGAATCGTCTCAGGCCGCGAGCCATATCCCAATCTCTCCAGTTGCTCTGGGGCAATATGGACGCTGTATGAGCCGGGCAAAAGGCCAAGATAATAGAACTCACCGTTACTAAAGGTAATGATCTCGGTAACAACGTCGCTGGAAAGGTTGACGACGCGTATTCTGATCCCGCCAACTCCAGCCACACCTACAGGACCCCGCCGTTCCACGATGCCGCTGATTTCGGCAGACTTCACAACCGGAACGTCTACGGTCGTGACCACGTTGGGATTGACCGCGACGCGGTAGTTTTCATGGGTTGGTTTCAAAAGAGGATCGTCCAGGGTAGACTGATCTATCTTCACCAGGTATTCATCGTAGGCCCTCAGACCGTCGTAGTAGTAGAACCGGCCTCCGCCGACGGGCCGCGCCCGCCCGCCTTTGACGCGAGCCCGAAGCCCGCCCAGTTCCTCCTCATCGGAGTCGAAGCGGCCATTGTAGTTGCGGTCGAGGAAGGGCCGCACCACCGCCGAGCCAAAACCCACGCCACTGCGCCGCTCGAATCGTAACCGATGGGTATTCTGGTCGTAGCGGATTGAACCTCTCTGTGTTTGGGTCATCGAGGTCTGCTGGCCTGTATGTAGGACGCGGGTGGCCAGCGTGGCAAAGCTACTGTACAGATTGAAGGTTACGGCAAACGTGTTCGTCCGCGAACGCTGATCGCGTTGGTAACTGAAAGAGATTTGGCCGGTGCGAAAGACCCGCTTGCTCAGGTGCAGGCTGTACCGGGTCAGTTCATTTGTTTCATGGTCATACACAACGCGAAACTGGGGTCGGACCCACCGGATTAGGTACGTGGAGGTTATAAGCTGGCTGGTGAGAGACCACGATCTACGGTTTGCATACCGAGTAACTTTATATTTCCCCAGGTAATTGAGATAAAGGGCATACAAGGGAGCCGTGAATCCGTAGTTCATGTTAATGACTTGGTAAAATGGGAACCTGTCCCATGACAAAGCACACCTCAACCCCAAGTAACGCCCACCAAGTCTGACGGGTGCGCTGGTGGACAACCTGACGCTGAAATCCTGGCCAGCTACATTCCTGTGCGGATTATCAAAGTATTTCGTAAAGGTGCCGTTCACGTTGAACAGAGTGGGTTTACTATAATTCAGCGCGAAGTTAGCAGCATAGCCCGGTGAGAAAAAGCCACTTGTGGTAAGGTTACCGGCCAATTGCACGGTGGCCTCGCCCGCGTAGATCGCTGATCCGGTAGTATCATCGGATTCGTCTCCAAGGGGGAGGTCGACAGACCCTCCTACCGTCACACCGTTGGTCGCGCCGTAATAGGCGTTGGCCTGAGCGTATCGTTTCCGCTCCCTCCTCACTGCCGATTCACCTGCGACTACCGCATATTCGAAAGTGTTTTTCGGAATGAGGTTATAGGGCACGCGCACGGTGCGCTCTTCAGTTCGCAATTCCCCATTGGGACCGTACATCTTCAACTCAATGGTCGAAGCACCGTAGTATATATCGATGTCGAATTCGTAGGCGCCGCTTTTGTCGGTGTAGACAAAGTCGGTCAGTTTCTGGTCGACATACAGCTCGACCTCCCATCCTTCACCAATGTTTCCGTAGATGTTGATGGTCTGGAAATACTTGCGCTCCACCTGCGGGCGGTTGGTCAGCAGGCCGCCAACTAGCCCGCGCGAGAGGGCACCACTGATCTGCACATGACCCAGTTCCGCCTGGGTGAGATACCGGTTCTTATCAAAATAATAATGCCACCGGTACGTAACCTGATCCGTTTCCAGACCTGTGCGGGTGTCCCCGGTGCCTGATACTGTCAGGTCTCCGCCGAGTAACATACCGCCCATGGTCAGACCAAAGTACTGTTGCCCGCTGCTGAGTGGATTGCTCGCCAGCGTCCAGTCGACGACGCCTCCTTTAAAGTACTCTCTGAGGTACGGCAGGGTCTTGACACTCTTGAGGACCTCTTCTCCCTCGCGCAGCTTTTGATATGCCTGTTTGCGCTGGAGCTTTTTATACAGCGGGAACTCTTTGTTGAGTTTCGTGTAAACGCGAAGCGCCGAAAAGCTGAACTCCAGTTTCAGACCGAAGAGTGCTTCGAACAGATCCACCCGTAGAAAAAGATCGATGGGGGTTAAGTAGTAATCGGCCGCTGTTAAGGAATACTCCTTGCCGCGGAGTTTTGCGACATTCTTTTGTAAGTCTATTCGGTACTTGTTGTCGCGAGAGAAGAGAAATCCGCTGAGATGCCTGTTGGGCAGGTCGGCCGTGATGTTCAAGTCAAGGAGGTCAAAGACGCCGATGACGGGAACAAATATCGTCTGTCCGTCAAACCAAACGAAAATGTCCCGGTCAACAAGCTTGCGAACCTCGAAGTTGACGACAATCTCCTCCAGACGCCGTTCCTGCCCGTAAGTCGTGGAGGAGAGTAGAGCGCCGACCAACAGCGCCACAGCCCCAATCCGCGCGGCGGCCCGTCCATGTGCCATACCGGCAAGCATATCTCTGTGTCCAGATTACCCGTTGCCGCTTTCGTTCAAGTGGCGGTACGACCGGCTCACTCGACGGCCATGGAATACTCTATCCTGTTGCCCGCAATCATGTTCTCGGGAGCAACATCATTTCGCCCCTCGCTGCTGATCGCCAGCTCCACACGATAGGGTGCCGTGAAGTCGCCGTCCACAAATGGTAACTCAATTCGACGCTTCAAACTGCGGTAGACGGCCAGATCAATCCTCTTATAACTGACCTGCTTGCCCGCGGTGTCCAGGAGGCGGCAGTTCAGAATGCCTATATAAGAGACATTGCCCCGGTTAACGAGATCGGCCAGTACAACCACACAGTCATCTTCAGCCTTGGCCTCGACGCTCAGCAGTTCGAGATTTGAAATCAAGCTGCCGGTGCGATATTTGAGCATGATCGCAGTCTGCATGATCATGTTCAGCTTGGTGGTTATGCCGGCTTGCTCGCTGCTGGCCGGAACCGTGGTCTGACCTTCCTGGGAGCGGATGACTATTCGCGCCCAGTACTCACCGTCCGGAAGGTCCGCCGGTGGATTGGCGACGAGCCTCACCACCTGCGAGCCATGAGGAGGGAGAATGACTTTGCGGGGAAACGCCTTGACCCAGGTGACCGCCGAGCGAGGGTCAGTCACGCCGGAGTCCTGAAGCGTCACGAATACATTGCCCAGACTGTCGGACGTTGGAAGCCCAAAGCTGAAGTAAACTGATATTTCCTTTGGCTTGTCTGTCGGATTCTGTATTGTCAGACGCCCTGTTCGTTGCCGGTCCGATAGGAACACCACCGTGGGTGCCACCAGCACACCGGCGCACACGTCCAAAAGCGGCACCGCAATCAAGACCCAGACGAGCCACCACCACCGGCGGCTCGTGCAGCGACCTAGTGCGTGCTCTTTTACTACCCGTTTCATAATTCGATATCCTATATTCCTTTAATAACTCTTAATTAACCGGCACCCTACGCCGGTTCAAAAGCCAGTCGCCAACTAGTGCGACGTTGAGTCCTATTTTTGCCAGATCTCAGGACCCAGTGTAGGCCACTGTCAAGATAATGTCTGCCGTGTAGGCCCCGGCCGTCTGCAGCCTTGACGGTGTCACTTTGCCGCCCAGATAAACGCTGGTTTGTCCACCAATACCTACGACTGCCGCGGCCGGCAAGTTGTACGGATTCTGGTCTATCCAGCCATTGCCGGCCACCATCGTTGCGGGCGTGCTGACGAGAGTGTCCACAGCGGCGTCGGTGGAACGGAACGAAATCGTCATCCGGTCAGAGCCGTCGGCAAGCGCCATATACTCGGGCAGCGTAAGTTGCAGGTTAATCCCGGCGCTGCCTTGTCCCGTAATTGAGAACTGGGCCGTTGAGTCATCATTGGTGTTCGCCATGGAGTCGGCTACGCCCTGAAAGAGGGCGGGGAAGATAAGGTTGTTATCCGCGCTGACCGCCAGGGCCGTCTGAACCGTCGCCGTCGCCGAACCGGTGGCAACATCCTGTGACATAACCGCCGCCGGCGCGGCCAGCAGGCACAGGCCCAATACCGTTACGAGAAGGTGGTTTTGTCTCGTTTGTTTCGCTGTACGCATTCGTCTTTCCTCCATTCTTGCGTTTAGTACTCTATTGTGCATTTGGTTTCTTTCAACATTCATTGTCATACCGATCACGAGCCGTTGTAGGCTATCGTGAGAATGATTTCACCATTGTAGTTGCCGGCTTTCTGATTAACCGAAGGCGCCACCTTGCCGCCGAGATATATGTTGGTCCCGCTGGAACCGACAACGGCCGCGGCTGGGAGATTATGTGGATTGGTGTTCTGCCATCCCTTTCCTGCTGCCATGCTGGTCGGATCGCCGGCGCCAGTGGTGTCAACCGAGGCATCCGAGGAGCTGAATGAAATAGACAGTCGATTACTTCCATCACTGAGAGACAAGTATTCCGGTAGTTGCATATAAATCGCTATTCCAGCACCTGCCTGACCGGTTATCAAGAAAATACCGGCCTCGGCGTCATTGTTAGCCACTGTGTCGGGGACACCCTGCAGGACATCCCCGAAAGCCAAGTCGCCCGGCGCCGTTACAGTTATTGCCGCCAGGACAGTGGCTGTCGCTTGCCCGATCGCAACGTCCTGAGACCTTACCGACGTTGGCGACAGAATATAACTCGCCACGAGGGTAACTGCCAGTAGTCCGATGCTGGCACGCGGCTTCAGCAATACTTCCATGTCAATAATCGCAGTCCTGTTTACAAATCGAACAAGATGGACTTGACTGATTAATCGGCTGCCTGCTCAGATTCTTTACAGGTTTGCAAAAAAATATCGTGCAGATTGCAATATTCTTTTGAAGGTCAAACGCCCCTGTGTCGGCCTGGCCCTATTTCATCGTTTCAATTTGGAGGAATTTAGACGGGGCAGTGGAAAGAGTGAACAGGCTAAAGACAGGCAGAGCCGCTACGATGAGCGAAGTGAGAACAGGTGTACGCAAGACGGAAAAAGGAGAGCGTATGGCTCTCCTTTACCCGCATAAGTCGTATAAAATACCTCTAACTTCCGTTATAGGCCACAGTGAGAATGATATCGGCGGTGTAGGCGCCCGCAGTCTGAGAAACAGAGGGTGTAACTTTGCCGCCGAGGTAAACGTTGGTTTGTCCACCAGAACCTACGACTGCCGCCGCCGGCAAATTGTACGGGTTCTGGTCTAACCAGCCATCGCCGGCCACCACCGTCGAGGGAGTGGTGTTGTTACTGTCCACAGCAGCGTCGGTGGAACGGAACGAAATCGTCATCCGGTCAGAGCCGTCGGCAAGAGCCATATACTCGGGCAGTGTAAGTTGCAGGTTAACCCCGGCGCTGCCTTGTCCCGTAATTGAGAACTGAGCTGTTGAGTCATCGTTTTCGTTCGCCATGGAGTCGGCTACGCCCTGAAAGAGGGCGGGGAAGATAAGGTTGTTGTCGGCGCTAACCGCGAGGGCTGTCTGGACCGTTGCCGTGGCTGAGCCTGTGGCAACATCCTGTCCGAAGGCCACCGCCGCCGGGAGAACCAGCAAGGCAATCGCGACTGCCCCTACGGATGTCGGGTGCGCAAGCAGTTTGTGTCGCCTGTTCATAGTATCCTCCGTAACCTTGAGCCTATGTTTATCCTTTTGTTTTCTGTTCTGGAATCACGAGTGACCCATTTGCGTACCTTATCGTAAGGGAGTCATGGGTTGCTTACGTTACCGGCTGCAAAAACAGCCCGTCAGTACAAGATTGACTAAAGATTGAGCATACAGGGTTGGTGTCCCCGGACCGGGTGGGCTAAATGCCCGTGTAATCGACTGTCAGGATGATATCGGCAGTATAGCTTCCTGCTGGTTGCACCAGCTTGGGCACAACCTTCCCCCCCAGCCATATCGAGATCTGTCCGGTGGAGCCCAGCCGATAGGTAATCGTGTGCCAAGGATCGAGATCATCGTAGTCTGGATTGGACTGATCGGGGGTGGCGCTGGAATCCATGGCGCAGTAGGTTTCTTTGAAAATCAGTGGCATGTTGTAGCCGCCAGCGTTCATATAGGTGGGAAGAGTAAAGTCTATCGAGACTTCAGCCCCGACATCACCGGTGACAAGAAACTCCGCGGCCGAATCGGCAGTCCGCTTCGAAACCACTTTGGGGATACCCGGATAGACGTTGTCAAAAACAAGGTTGTTAACGACCGATGCCTGGACCTCGGCTGCAGCCGACGTAATCGGACACCCCAACCCAAAAAGCACAATCGCTGCAGTAACGGCTCTCGCTCTTATGGCTTCCACTTTTTGCATTTGAGTGAAGTCTATGGAAAGGGCACAGCGCCGTCAACCTTAAATGTGACCTCCCGGTGCCCCTAATTCTCGGTGTAGATGATAGTCACCACGCAACTGTCGCTACCTGGAGGGAGAGAACCAACAATAGCCTCAAGCGGTATCAGCACGGCGGTTTCCGGCCCCCGGGAGAAGAGGTCGCTGGGGTCGGAAGCCAACAACCTGTCGAGAGAGATAAAGTCATGCTCAATGCCTTCGTCAACATCGAGGTGAAAGAGAACGCCACTGCGGCCGGGCCGCTGCAGAACCAGCGTACGGGACAATAGATCGGTGCCCCCAAGAGAGGCATAGGTTGCTATCAGGTTGCCAACCACCAGGGCAATGGCAACTGAATCGGTAAGCAAATCCTCCAAGGGTATTATCCCGAAGGGGCGGATCACCTCAGCCGAGACCCCTATGGAGGCTGACCTCTCCACGACGGGCGCTTCGGTAGAAGCCACCAGAGGGGAGGCAAGGACCAGCAAGAGAACGCAGGCGGCGCTTTTGACACAATTCCTTAGGGTCATTACGGTATCTTACCAGACGTTGTAGGTACGTCACTAAGATACCGTAAATCCCTGTTTTGTCAAGGGCGCAGGTGACTGCGCGGTGGCAGTCGCGTTCCGACTGCCTGGAAATGTTTGCCCGATCGAGCTCGGCGGGCTACGATCAACCGCCGGTATAGGCAATAGTCAGAGTTATGTTGCCTGTATAGTTGCCCCCCGTTTGGGATATTGTCGGCGAGACCCTTCCCCCGATCCAGGCGGTGAGTTCGCCTCCCGCACCGATTCGCAGAGTATTCATGATGTTAGGATTAATGACCCCCGCCGGAGCGGTCTGACCCCCGCCGGTGCCGTCGTCCCAAGAGGCGTCGCTACTGCTGAAGGAGGTCGGCAGATTGGCTACTCCGGACGTGAGGTTAGCGGGCAAAGTGAAGTCCAATGTGATCTCCGCGTTGGTGATACCCGAAATCGAGAATTCTCCGGCTGGTCCAACGTCGGCTTTGTCAACCGATTTGTTAACCCCCGGTGTTACCACTCCAAAATCGAGATTCGAAGAACCGGTAATCGACAGTGTCGAGACTACCGTCGCGACCGCCTGTATTGTGGCGCTTTCCTGAGCTCCCGAATCCGGCCCGAAAACCACCAGACCCACGAGAGCGACTAATATCGTCCTCAGGCCTTTTGCTATCATAACGGACCCCCTGGTTGAAGCGCAATATTTCTTTTCTGAAACATCTCAAGAGCAAGGGCAATGCCGTGACATCTTGACAGTGATAAGTGATTGGCTCGATTCGGGTTAGCTCGATCAGAGGCGGTTGCTTATGACGGAAAGCCACAGCTTGTATGGGAACTACACCATACTTCAAGGACCACGCAGTTTGCTGCTTCCATTCCAGGCAGCTACGGGCCACCGAGGAAGGGGTGCGACACCAGATACGTCAGTCTTGTAGGTCGGGTTCTGAGCGGAACATCGTGGAGCGAACAACCCGACATTTGTTGCTAAGCTATTGTCGGGTTTCTCATTCCGCTTGGCTCCATTCGGAACTGATCTTGCCCCATTATGGTGGACAGTTTGTTAAGCATGTTGGTTGTCTCGCTCAAAGTCAACCGGGCTGAGGTAGCCTAAGGTGGAATGGCGACGAACCCGATTGTAAAACACCTCGATCCAGGCA
>Ga0209979_1004137_pt1 | contig 12188 bp, 14 predicted proteins | sample AnhtaG_FD_183114 | JGI IMG/M metagenome (GOLD analysis project Ga0209979, IMG submission 183114) | Deep subsurface microbial communities from Anholt, Denmark to uncover new lineages of life (NeLLi) - Anholt_01485 metaG (SPAdes) (version 2) | ecosystem: Environmental > Aquatic > Marine > Oceanic...
CTATTAGTGGTGATCCGAGAATGATATTTCAGGCAATCTGTTTTGACCCTTTAACCTCTGCCGTTTTAAGCCTGGCCGAAATAGAAAAGATGGTAAAGGAGATGTTTGAGGCAAATAGAAACTGGCTGGGAGATTCTTGGTGATTGAACACAATTATATAGAGATATATCTTCCAAAATTGATTGCAAAACTTGCGGAAATTGCTGTAAAGAGGTTCTGCCAGTTCTTAATCAGAAAGATATCAGAAGACTATCTAAGGGTTTAAATCTGTCTATACATAATTTTAAAGATAGATATCTAACTGAAGAAGAAAACAATGAAGGATTCACCCTCAATAAGAAACCCTACCCATTTTTGGATAATAATATGTGTTCCCAGTATAAATACTGCCCAGATAATTGCAGATCCTATCCCCATCTGCATAAAAATGATTTTGTTTCCCGCTTGATAAATGTCATTGAGAATATAGCTATTTGCCCAATAGTATTTAATGTTTATGAAGCTTTGAAAGAGGAAATTTGATCCTAAATTCCTCTGCGCAAGAGCATTGGAAAAAGTGGGTGCAAAATCTGGCGATAGTGAAGGTTCATTTATGGCAGGCAAAGACTTGTTTTTGAAAAATGGAGTTAAAATCTGGGTTAGATAATGAGCAATCTGAGGTAAAATAACATTTTACCAGATTTGAGCCATAAAACTGTTAGTATTAAAAGTGTAGCTAAAAAGGCGTCAAATGAAAGTAGAAATTAGACGAAGCAAGAGACGAAAAAAGATGGTAAGCGCCAAGCTTGATGATGATGTAATGCATGTTTTTGCACTGCATAATATACCTGGAAAAGAACTGAAGAAAGTCATAGAAAATTTCAAAAGGTATAATCTGGCAGAGAGGGCACGGGGATTTCTCATTGCCAAAGGGATGGAAGACAATCAAGAATTGGATATTGAATAAATATTAAATTTCAAGTGTTAGCTAAATTTTAAAATTTAGCTAATCTCTAATGAAAGTCTATCTTGCCGAAAAGGTAAAAGAGGAACTCAAAACAAGGACATAAGCGAAATCCGTAATGTATCAGGTATATTTGTTGAGAGGCTTAAATGCCAGATAACCAGGATTTGGTCTTAGAAAGAAGTCATCCCAGGGCAGGCCAGACTTATTATAAACTCCACTTAGGGATAGGATAAGAGGAATTGTCCTGAGGTATTTCTTGACAGGGTTTGATAATAGTATTAGGATAGCTTATGGTCAATCTTCAGATAATGAGAAAAGACTTAGAGGAGATAAAAGTGATTACCTCTCATACAAAGAAATTACAATATGATTCTTATATCAAAGCATGGGAAAAACGCATCATTGAAAAGCGAAAAGAGTGTGCAAATTTAAGGGAGCAGGCCGAGCAGGAAGCTCAGGTTTTAGCTAACATTCTCTATACTAGATATTCAGCTAGCAATGTTTATTTATTTGGCTCTTTATTGGAGGAGGGCCGGTTTAATGAGAATTCAGATATTGACCTTGCTGTAGAGGGGTTACCCGGGAGTATCTTTTTTGATGCCGTGGGAGAACTTCTCTTGCGTTCCAAGTTTCCTCTCAATCTTATACCCTTAAGAAATTGCCCAGAATCTTTGCGGAAGAAAATCATTACTACCGGAGAACATTTATGAAACTTCCTACCAAAGAAAAGCAGCTAATCAGGCGTTTACAAAGTGAAATTAATCAGGAAATATTATCTTTAGAGGCTCTTCTTCGGGAACTGGAGACTCTAAAGCCTCGTTTAGCTCAAAAGGAGATTTCTAATTTAGACTTACGAGCAGCAGGTTCTATCCTGCATGATTTTTATAATGGTGTCGAAAATATTTTCCGACGCGTAGCTCAAGAACTCAACGGAGGGTTGCCTGCGGGAGAGGATTGGCATAAGCAATTGCTCACTGATATGAGCCTGGATGTTAAGGGAGTTCGGCCGCCTCTAGTTTCTGAGGATCTTAAGTTAAAACTACAAAAATATTTGGGATTTCGTCATATATTTCGCGATGTTTATGGATTTCACCTAGAACAGGAACAAATTAAAGTAATGGTTAAAGAGTTTCCCCGGATATTATCCTGGCTAAGAAGAGAAATAGCTGCTTTCCAAGAATATCTCGATAAATTAAGTCAATAGACAAGATATTTAAGGGGGATGTTTTCTTCTCTCGATATGTTATGAGAAAAAATTTCAGAGTTGTTATTGATACTCAAAAATGCAAAGGCTGTGGTTTCTGTGTCAAGTTTTGTCCTAAGAATATAATCCACCTGAATTCTGACTTTAATGATAAAGGTTATCATTCAGCAGTGTTTAGCGAGAAAGAGAAATGTACTGGATGCGCTCTCTGTGGTCTTGTCTGCCCCGATATAGCTATTACAGTCTATGAGAAGGGAGACGAAGTATGATTGAGCATGTGCGGGGAGTCCTCCAGTATAAATCCCCTACCTTTGTCGTCATAGAGACAGGAGGGATAGGATATAAGATTAATTTACCTCTTGCCAGTTATGAGCTTCTACCGGCAGAAGGTGACGAGATAAAGATTAATACTTATCTTCATTACCGAGAGGACAATCTAGCTTTATATGGGTTCCTCAGCCAGGAAGAAAGAGATTTTTTTCTTCTCCTTATTTCTATTTCCAAGATTGGGCCAAAATCTGCCTTAAGAATGCTCTCTAGTCTTTCTCCTTCTGAGTTCAAGAAAGCAATAAAAAGAGGAGATTTAACTACTCTAACCGATATTCCCGGTATCGGAAAAAAAACTGCCCAAAGATTAATCTTAGAGCTTAAAGAAAAAATAGAAGAAGAGATAATAGAGGGAGGCGATGAAGAATTGGCAAGAGATGCCTTATCTGCCCTCCTCTCTTTAGGATATACCAGAAACGAAGCGAGAAAAGCAATAAGGGAAGTAATAGAGTCTTCTAAAGAGGAAATAGACCTGGCTAGCCTGATTAAAGAGGCACTGAAATATATATAATTTCTGACCAGACTAGAAGTTTTTTTATAATAAGGCGATCTATTCAGTACAGTTCTACACCGGTCATCACCAGGTGTAGCCGGAGCAATCTTATGAGATTGCCACGCCTGTCTTCGTCAGGCTCGTAATGACAGGTAGCAGGTATGCTGTTGTATTTATGGGACTGTGTACTTAGTTACACAACAAGAAACAAACTTATAAGCTACTATGGATAGGAAGAGATGGAAGAGAGAATTAGTACACCTGTTCTCCAGGAAGAGGAGAGTAGATTTGAGTCGACTATCCGTCCTCGGGTGATGAAGGAATTCGTTGGACAATCTAAGATAAAAGACAATCTGGAGATTTTCATTCAGGCAGCCAAAAGGCGAGGCGATTGTTTGGACCATACTCTTCTTTGCGGTCCACCAGGACTGGGGAAAACAACATTAGCCTATATTATTGCCAATGAGATGAAGGTTAGAATTCAGTCTACCAGTGGCCCAGCTATTGATAAACCAGGGAATCTGGCTAAAATTCTTACCAACATAGAACTTCAGGATGGAGATGTACTATTTATAGATGAGATTCATCGTCTTCCCCCTTCAGTTGAGGAGGTACTCTACTCAGCTATGGAGGACTACAATGTAGATATCATTCTAGGGAAGGGGGCTCATACACGTTCTGTCAAATTGCCCCTGGCTAAGTTTACTTTAGTAGGGGCAACTACCCGGGCAGGACTTCTTACTTCTCCTTTACGCAATAGATTCGGAGTGGTGAGTCGGCTAGATTTTTATAAAGAAGAAGAGCTCTATTCTATTATCCTTCGGTCAGCTCGGATATTGAAGGTAGAAGTAGAAAAGGGAGGAGCACGAGAGATGGCGCATCGTTCCCGAGGCACACCAAGGATTGCTAACAGACTTCTTAGAAGAGTGAGAGACTACGCTCAGATAAAAGGAAAAGGAGTGATAACTGAAAAAATAGCCAAAGAAGCTCTGACCATGCTGGAGGTAGATGAAAAAGGTTTGGATGAGATGGATAGAAAGATTCTAGGAACCATCCTTTACAAGTTCAATGGAGGACCGGTAGGAATAAAAACACTGGCTATGGTAGTCAATGAAGAGCCTGATACTATAGAAGAGGTTTATGAGCCTTACCTGCTTCAGCAAGGTTTTATCAATAGGACTCCCAAGGGGAGAGTAGCCACCCACCTTCTTTATAAATATTTTAGTGAAGAATTACCTCTTGCTGCCCAAGGAGAATTACCCCTTTAAAATACTTGAGGGAGGAAACATCCCCCTTCAACGACCCGATCGGCAAAGCCGACTCTCGCCGTGCTCAAGCAAGTCGGGCCTGCTCCCCCCGTTTTTTCAGTGCCCTACCTAATAGCAAACCAAAGAAATTATTGAAATTCCCCTGCCTTAAGAGGTAACTCTAAGCTGTGTTCAACTAAATTCTATTTCATAGGATGACGAGCTCTATACCAGATGATGATTTGCAGTACTAAGAAATAGGTGAGAAGAGCTAAACCAATGGCTAGAAAAACACTCCCTACCAGGAGCGACTTACCTACACTGAGCAAACTTTCCACTTTGAAAAACTCCAAGGAAAAAGGCACGGGAGTGGTCTTTAGAATCAACTGGCCAATTTTTATTCCTGAGGCATAGACGAAGGGAAAAGTAAGGGGATTATTGGCAAAGGTACCCAGAATGGCAGCCAGTCTGTTTCCTTTCAAAAGGAGTGCGGTGGGCAGAGAAAAGAGTATGGCAAATCCAAAGGTAGGCATAATTCCCCAGAATACACCTATAGCCAATCCAAGAGCGATTTTCTGGGGAGAATCCTGAATCCACAGCAGTCTCTTAGCAAAATTCTTGATTTTTTGCAGCCAGGTTTTTTTTGTTAACGGCACTTTTTTTTTCATCTTACTCGATTCTTCTTTCTGTCATTACGAGCTTGCCGAAGGCAGGCGTGGCAATCTCAGGAGAGTTCTCAACCGAACATATCCTATTATATAGAATTGCCAATAAAAATCAATAAGGCCTCAGGTGCAGTTAGTTGATTGATATAAATAGTTAAGGCAGGCAATTAGTGGTTCTTTCAATCAGTTTCTTTCTTGTCCAGTAGATATTTTATCAAGTCAAAACTACCCTTACTTGCCCATTTTCTGGCTCCCACAGCTTTACCTACCACCTTTCCCTCCCTATCGATGAGAAAAGTAGTGGGGTAGGATCTGGCGCTGTAAATATTTGCTACTCTACCCCAGGAGTCTAGGAGTGTAGGGAAGGTATAATCATTCTTTTCTATGAAAGAGCTCACCTCATCCCTTCTTTCTCTAACATCTACTGCCAGAATAACAAAATCATCATCCTGGAATACTTGCCAGAGCAACTCCATAGCAGGCATCTCAATACGACAGGGACCACACCAACTAGCCCAGAAGTTTAAAAATATTACTTTACCCCGAAAATCCTTGAGACTCATCATAGAACCCCTCAAATCCTCCAGGGTGAAGCCTTCTGCCTCAAAAGGAGGATTAATTCTCTGGACACCTACAGATGCATATAGAAGTTGGATAAGCCTTTCTTCTTCTGCCGCTATTTCCTCTTCCTCCTCCCATTCTTTTTCTTCTATTGATATCCTTTCCTCTTTTAGGGAGAGCAAATGCCAGGAGATATAGACGCTAAGGATAACTACTAAAAAACCAATTATCCTTATAGTCCATTTTCTTCTTCTCACTTTTTATCTCCTAATTTTAGTTTAATAACTATTATCTATTCTGTTTCCTTTCTTAAGGTATATTTATCTGTCCAGGGGCATTCCTCAAAAGCAGTGAATAGTCGTTAGTGAATAGTGAATCGCAAACAAGGAAGTAAATGGTTGTAAGGTTTAATTAACCATTCACGATTCACGAAATACGATTCACCAGTTACAGCGACGGAAGAAATTGTCCTGAGGTATTTCTTGCCAATCCGTTGCTAGAACCACTTAAACACGGGAAGCCAGCGGTTGAAGGTAGCAGTCAAAACAAAGAAATAATCAGTCATCATAAGGATTCCTACCCCTATCAGGAAAAGTCCACCTATTATGGAAATCCATCTCATATGTTTCTTTAATTTCTTATATCGCTCCAAGAACCTTGCTAAACCTAAAGATATTAATAGAAAGGGAATAGCAAATCCCACTGAGTAAGCTCCTAGAAGAGCAATACCCGAAAGAAGAGAATCAGCAGTGGAGGCATAAAGAAGAATAGAGGCGAGAATAGGTCCTACGCAGGGGGTCCAGCCAGCAGCAAAGACAACTCCTACCAGCAAGGAGCCAAGATATCCTATTGGTTTCTCTTTAAAGTAAAATCTTCTCTCTTTTTGTAGGAAATTCAAATTAATTACTCCGGTGAAATAAATGCCAAGGAAAATGATAAAAGCTCCTCCTATCCTGGCTATCCATACCTGATATTGAAGGAGGATTTTCCCTGCCAGACTGGCTGAGGCTCCTAAGAGAGTAAAGACAAGAGAGAAGCCAAGGACAAACATAATAGAGTGAAGAATAGTAATTTTATTTACTTTCGGATTCTTTTCCTCCTTTAGTAGTTCATTGACAGAAATTCCAGTAATGAAAGAAAGATAAGAAGGAACCAAAGGAAGTACGCAGGGAGAAAGGAAGGAGAGAATCCCTGCTCCTAATGCGATAAGGAAAGATACGTTCTCCACTTTAGACTCCTTGATTTTTCATAAGAGAATTCCCAATTTCAATCAATTGATTTTACTAATTAGTTTGGTTTTGTCTAGCACGAATCCTTCGAAAATAGTTGACAAAATAGTTGTATTATATATCATAATAAGAAATATCACTTGACAGAATTACTAAATTATATGGTATTTAGGAAATTCGTCCAATTAAAGAGGTGAAGGTGGATGTTTGAGAGGATGAGAAAAGACGTACAGGCTGTTTTTAAAAGAGACCCAGCAGCCAGGAATCTCTGCGAGGTGATATTTTGCTATCCAGGTCTGCATGCTATTTGGTTATATCGGCTGGCTCATTTTCTTTGGGTAAGAGAATTCATTTCTCTGGCTCGATTCATATCTCATATTAGCCGTTTTCTGACAGGAATTGAAATCCATCCCGGGGCTAAGATTGGAAAAAGGTTCTTCATTGACCACGGAATGGGAGTAGTGATCGGAGAAACATCTGAAATCGGTGACGATGTGTTGATTTACCAGGGGGTAGTTCTGGGAGGGACGACTCGGGAGAGGAAAAAACGTCATCCGACCATTGGTAATTATGTAGTTATTGGAGCAGGAGCCACTATTCTTGGTCCAGTAAAGATAGGAGATGGAGCAAGGATTGGTTCTGGCTCAGTGGTGGTTAAATCAGTTCCTACTGGAGCTACTGTGGTAGGCATTCCCGGTAGAGTAATGGAGAGGAAAAAACGCCTGGTGAAGCCGTTAATCGATCTTGAACATGGCAAGCTTCCTGACCCGGTAGCTGAAGCAGTCAATATTCTGGTAAAAAGGATAGGAGAATTAGAGAACAGAACAAAAGAACTAGAAGCACGTCTGGCAAGAGAGGGAATTACCCCAGGGGAGACATCAGAAATAGGAGATGAAGAGTGAGGTTGTCTAGCAAGGGGAGATATGGAGTAAGAGCTATGCTTGATGTAGCTGTTCATGAAGGTATGGGTCCTGTTTCTATTAAAAGTATCTCCCAGAGAGAGGGAGTCTCTCTCAATTATTTGGAGCAAATCTTCAATCAACTGCGTAAGGCAGGATTAGTGAAGAGTGTAAGAGGACCAGGAGGAGGCTTTTTACTTAGCTTGAGAGCAAGAGAAATCAAAATAATGGATATTATGAAAGCTTTAAAGGAGGCTGTAACTCCTGTTTATTGCCTCGATAACAAAGAAAAGGCTCACTGTAAATATATAACAGATTGTTCACCCCGACTCCTCTGGAGAGAGTTGGGGGATAAGATAAAAGAGGTTTTAGAGAAGACCAGTCTGGAGGATTTGCTTGAGAAGTCAAGAAAGACATCCAGTCTTTCGCAGCCTGAACATAAATACATTTTTCAAATTTAAAGAGAGGATTGAATGAGACGAATATACTTAGACTATAATGCTACTACTCCCCTTCATCCGGGGGTTTTAGAAGCAATGCTACCTTGTTATAAGAGTATTTTTGGTAATGCTTCCACCATATACTCTTTCGGGCAAGAGGCAAGGAAAGCAATCGATGATGCCAGAGAGGTATTAGCCTGTCTAATTGGAACCGAGCCAGAAGAGATAGTCTTTACCAGTGGAGGAACAGAAGCCGATAACTTTGCCCTGAAGGGAGTAGCCTCTGCTCTTAAAGGAAAGGGAGGACATATCATCACCTCTTCCATAGAGCATCATGCTGTCTTGTTTGCCTGTAAGTACTTAGAAAAAATGGGTAAGAAGATAACCTATCTACCAGTAGATAAGTATGGCTGGCTTGACCCTAGCCGGGTAAAAGAGGCGATTACCAACGAGACTATTCTCATCAGCATTATCCATGCCAATAATGAGATAGGGACCATCGAGCCAATTGCAGAGATTGGGAAAATTGCCGGTGAATGTGGAGTTTATTTTCATACTGATGCTGTTCAAACCGTGGGGAAAATACCCATAGATGTAAATGAGTTAGGAATAGACCTTCTTTCTTTATCGGCCCACAAGTTCTACGGCCCTAAGGGAGTAGGAGCCTTATATATCCGCAAGGGCACCAAGATTCATCCTTTGATTCATGGAGGAGAGCAGGAAAGGAAGCGTCGAGCAGGGACAGAGAATGTTCCCGGTATAGTGGGGTTAGGAGAGGCAGCCAAAATTGCCGGTAAAGAAATGAAACAAGAGTATAGTCATGTAAAGAACCTGCGAGATAGGCTGGAGAATAAAATCAAAGATAATATAGATTATATTCGTTTTAATGGTCATCCCACTGAGAGACTGCCCAACACCTCCAATGTCTCTTTTGAGTTTATAGAAGGAGAATCCTTAGTTTTGAATTTAGACTTGAAAGGAATCGCAGCCTCTACCGGTTCAGCCTGTGCTTCTGGTTCTCTGGAACCATCGCATGTACTTTCAGCTATTGGAGTTCCACCGGCAATAGCTCAAGGTTCAATAAGGTTTTCTCTGGGCAGGGAGAACAAGGAAGAAGATATAGATTATACGGTGGAGAATCTGGTTGAGATTGTGGGAAGATTGAGAGAAATGTCTCCTCTTTTTCCAGGGGAAAAATAGTATCTCAGGACAATTTCTTCCGTCACCATTCTCGTATCTCGTTGTTCGTATCTAGTATCTAGTATAACCTATCCCTTTATGCGCTCTAGAGTCTTTTTTCGAGATACGAGATACCAGATACGATTCACGTTTTTTCAAAGAGTGTCCTTGGACGAGCAACAAGCAATGAAAACAGAAGGGCTAAGGGAGGGTGTAAAAAGTGGCCAGAATAGCCGATAGTATTACTGAACTAATAGGAAAGACACCTTTGGTCAGGCTAAATAGGGTAGGCAAAGGCTTGGGGGCAGAGGTGGTAGCAAAATTAGAGTCTTTTAACCCCTGTGGAAGTGTAAAAGATCGTATCGGCTTGAGTATGCTCGAAACAGCAGAAAAGAAAAAGCTCATTAATAAAGAGACCATTATTGTGGAGCCAACCAGTGGAAATACTGGCATTGCTTTAGCTCTTGTAGCTGCCGTAAAAGGTTATAGACTAATCCTCACTATGCCTGACACTATGAGTTTAGAGAGAAGGTCTTTACTCAAAGCCTTTGGGGCAGAGCTTATCTTAACACCTGGTTTAGAGGGGATGAAAGGAGCTATAAAGAAGGCAGAGGAGCTGGCAGCTAATGACTGCCGAGTCTTTGTTCCTCAACAATTCAATAATCCTGCTAATCCTGGTGTCCATTATCGGACAACAGCCAGGGAAATCTGGGAAGACAGTAAAGGCAGAATAGATATCCTGATAAGTGGCGTAGGTACAGGCGGCACAATTACCGGCGTTGCCAGATTCATAAAGAAGAAGAAGCCTACTCTAAAGGCTATAGCTGTGGAACCAGCAGAGTCTCCCGTTCTATCTGGTGGAAAGGCTGGCTCTCACAAAATCCAGGGGATTGGGGCTGGCTTTATACCGGAAGTGCTTGAGTTAGAATTAATAGATGAGGTTGTCAAAGTGAAGAGTGAAGAGGCTATCCTCACTGCTCGCAGGTTAATGCGGGAAGAAGGAATCCTGGCTGGAATTTCTTCCGGGGCGGCCGCATTTGCTGCTTTGAAGGTAGCCAAAAGAAAAGAAACTAAAGGAAAGCTTGTTGTAGTCATTTTTCCTGATAGCGGGGAGAGATATTTGAGCACAGAACTCTTTGCTTGAAATATTGACTCTTAGCTGATATGATTAGATAAAATAAATACCAGAGAGAGAGGAAATGGCCAAAACAATTGCTGAAATCAATGAGAAGATAAAAAAAGGGAAGGTAGCGGTAGTAACTGCAGAGGAGATCATAGACCTGGTGGAGAAAAAGGGGGTTGAGAGAGCTGCTCGTCAGATAGACATTGTTACCAGTGCCACCTTTGGACCAATGTGTTCCTCAGGAGCTTACTTTAACACAGGACATTCTAAGCCCAAGATAAAACTGGGGGGAGGAAGAACTTACCTTAACGAAGTTCCTGTTTATACGGGTCTGGCTGCTGTAGATTTTTTCCTGGGAGCTGCTGCCCTTCCTGATAATGATCCCCGTAACAGAGTCCATCCAGGGGAATTTAGATATGGAGGAGGACATGTAATTGAGGATTTGGTAGCCGGTAAAGATGTAAAGCTGGTGGCCAGTGCCTACGGGACAGACTGCTATCCACGCAAGAACCTGGAGACCTGGATTAATATAAAGGACTTCAATGAAGCGGTTCTTTTCAATCCCAGGAATGCTTACCAAAACTATAATGTGGCTGTGAATCTCTCTAATAAAGTCATTTACACTTATATGGGGATATTGCAGCCCAGATTAGGCAATGCTAATTATTGTAGTGCGGGACAACTGTCTCCCCTATTTAATGACCCTTATTATAAGACTATTGGCATAGGAACGAGGATTTTTCTGGGGGGTGGAATAGGCTACATCGCCTGGCAAGGAACTCAGCACAATCCTGACGTCCCTCGTACCAAAAAGGGGGTTCCTCGCTCAGGGGCCGGGACCATTGCCGTAATAGGCGACTTAAAGAAAATGAGCCCCGAGTGGCTGAGAGGAACAACGCTGACGGGATATGGAGTGAATCTAACGGTGGGAATTGGACTCCCCATCCCTATCCTCAATGAGGAAATAGTGCAATGGACAGCAGTTAGAGATGAGGAAATTTACGCCCAGATTATAGACTATAGTGATGCTTATCCTAAAGGCAAATCGGATAGTTTAGCTGAAGTAAATTATGGCGAGCTAAAGAGCGGCAAAATAACCATTCAGGGAAAAGGAGTTCCCACAGCCAGTCTCTCTAGTTATGCTAAGGCAAGAAAGATTGCAGGAATTCTTAAAAACTGGATTAAGAAAGGAGAATTTTTCTTAACTGAGCCAGTAGAACTGCTTCCTTCGGTTGATTCAGGAATAACGTTTAAACCTCTCAGGGAAAGAAAAATAAAGAGGACAAGGAGCTTACAATGGCCAAGCGAAGATTAGTTTTGACTTTTCCCCCCAAGTTAGTAGAGGAACCTATTACCTATAGACTTATCAAAGATTATGATCTGGTAGTTAATATCCTCCGGGCAAAGATTAGCCCAGAAGAGGAAGGGCGGCTTATGATTGAGCTCAGCGGCGAGAAAAGCGCTTTGAAAAGGGGGATGGACTATCTCAACAGGTTAAAGGTAAATATTCAGCCTCTGGCTCGGGACATAAGATGGCTTGAGGAGAAGTGTACCCATTGTACGGTATGTGTTTCTCTTTGCCCCACAGAAGCCATTGTAGTTGACCGCAATAGTATGAAAATTTCCTTTAATAAAGATAAGTGTATTGCTTGCGGAGCCTGTATTCCTGCCTGTCCTTATAAAGCCATAGAGATATTATTCTAAAAGCCATTCTCAGACAATTTTTTTCCGTTGTTGTCATTTCGATGAACAATGAACTATGAACTAATTCAGACACGTCTCAATGATAGCTTTTATGATATAACAGGTGGAAGCTGCTCCAGGGTCAATGTGTCCCTTGGTTCTCTCTCCCAGTCGGCTTGATCTTCCTCTTTT
>Ga0209979_1004138_pt1 | contig 12187 bp, 11 predicted proteins | sample AnhtaG_FD_183114 | JGI IMG/M metagenome (GOLD analysis project Ga0209979, IMG submission 183114) | Deep subsurface microbial communities from Anholt, Denmark to uncover new lineages of life (NeLLi) - Anholt_01485 metaG (SPAdes) (version 2) | ecosystem: Environmental > Aquatic > Marine > Oceanic...
CTGGACCCCTGTCGGAACCATGGACTACGGGCCGTTCTTGGGCCGAATCAGTAAGGACGCAGATGCGGTATTCGCCCTCTTCTTCGGCGGCGGGGCACTCCAGTTTGTTAAGCAGTACAAGGACTATGGGCTCAAGGATAAGATGACCCTTCTCGGTGGCGGAACGACCACGGATGAAAGTGTCCTTCCCTCCATGGGGGACGAGGCTGTAGGCACTATAACAACCCTTCACTACAGTGGGGCCTTAGATACGCCTGAGAACAAAAAGTTTACCAAGGCCTTTAAGGAATTTGCCGGAAAGGCCGCATCTTACTATGGCGAGGGTCCCTATACCGGTGGAAAGTGGATCATCGAGGCCGCCAAGAAGATCAAGGGGGATGTGGAAGACAGTGAAAAGTTCTTGAACGCGCTGAAAACCTTGAAATTGACCGGTGCCCCGCGTGGTCCCTACGAGCTCGACAAGTTTGGCAATCCCGTCCAGAATATCTACATCAGGAAGGTGGAAAGGGTTGGAGGTGAGCTCCAAAATACCGTCATCAAAACATATCCGAAGGTCTCCCAATTCTGGACCTACGATGTGGACTGGTATTTGAAACAGCCCCTCTACGCGAGGGACTACCCACCGTTAAAGAAGTAGGGAAAACAAGGACTAATAAATACTTACGGAGGAAATGGGTGGATACGGTTTGTCTCGTTCTTGAGGGCCTCACGAAAAATTTTGGCGGACTGAGAGCAGTCGATCACGTGGATCTCGAGGTCAAAGCAGGGGAGAGGCGTGGAATCATTGGACCGAATGGCGCGGGGAAGACTACCCTTTTTAATCTCATCTGTGGGGAGTTTCCCCCCTCAGATGGAAGGATCGTCCATTTCGGAAAGGATGTGACCCGGATCCCCGCCCACAAAAGGATTGCCCTCGGGATAGCCAGGACATTTCAGATTACCAATCTATTTCCAAACCTGACAGTACTTCAAAATGTCCTCTTGGCCGCCCAAGGGCTTGAAAGAACAAAATACGTAATGTATCTGCCCATTTCCTCCTATAGTCATCTTTATGAGAAATCGGAGAGATTCTTGAAAGAATTTGAACTGTGGGAGAAGCGAGACATTCTCGTCAAGAACCTCTCCCACGGTGACCAGCGTCAAATCGAGATCTGCCTTGCTTTAGTTGGGCAGCCCCGCCTCCTACTCTTAGATGAGCCAACAGCCGGATTATCTCCTGCCGAAACCCTTTCGTTCACCACCATGTTGAAGAAGCTTGATCCGGATATGACCATTTTGTTGATCGAGCACGACATGGATGTCGCCTTTGAATTTGCTGAAAACATAACGGTCCTCCACCAGGGGAGCTTGATCGCCTCGGGAAACAATGAGGATATTAAGGCAAATACAAAGGTACAAGAGATATATTTGGGAATGGAATAATCATGCTGAAAATCCTCGATATCCACACCTACTATGGGGACAGCTATGTCCTCCAGGGAATCTCCTTTGAAGTTGAAAAGGGAAACGTCATTGCTATTCTCGGTCGTAACGGAATGGGGAAGACAACCCTGATACGATCCATCGTGGGTTTTACACCCCCCCGTCGAGGTCAAATCCTGTTCAAGGACATTGATATCACCCATAAGGCCTCATACAAGATAGTACGAATGCGCCTGGGGCTGGTACCCCAAGGGAGACGGATATTTCCTTCCTTGAGTGTGCTGGAGAATCTAAGGGTCGCGGCAAGAGGTCAGGGAGCCGATACATGGAAGGAGGAGAAGATATTCTCCCTCTTCCCACCGCTAAAAGAGCGTGCTCACCATAAAGGCAACGAGTTAAGCGGAGGCGAACAGCAGATGCTAGCCGTTTCCAGAGCACTAATGACAAATCCGGAGCTTCTCCTCATGGACGAGCCGACAGAAGGCCTGGCACCTCTATTGGTCCGGACAATAGGGGATGCGATCTTACAGCTAAAGGAAGGTGGCTTATCCACCCTTCTCGTAGAGCAGAACCTCCCCTTTGCCATAAAGGTCTCCGATTATACCCATCTTCTCAGTAAAGGAACGATTGTTCATTCGTCAACGCCGAAAGAGCTCTGGGAAAACGAGGAAGTGAAGGCTCAATATCTTGGGATATGATCCATCCACTTTCTATATGATCTATGTGTACCTCTCTCTTTAAGAGAACGTCTCCGATTGAGCGCCACCCTTTTCAATCTTTCATCATTTTGCTCAATAGGTCAACGGCGATCTCTGCGAATTCTGGATCATTGATGTGTGCATCGACCTCCACCCATTTCACCCTTGAAGTATCCAGATGGCCCTTAATGGAGTCTATCAGAGCCGAGTTGGTCCTCGCGTCGTGCCAATCTCCTGAAACCGAACCATTAATTGTGGTCATTTTGGGGCCGCCAGATCGGTCCAGGGCAGAAAAGCCCTTTTGGGGGATAATGATGGCTGCACGGCCAATACTGCGGTTCGCCTTCTCTGCTATGAGCTTGCCCAAAATTCGATTCTCCTCCACACTGGTCCTCATAAGGGTAATCGAGGGCGTGTAGAAATAGAAATTCCTATCCTGGTATTTCTCTGGCACGGTATCTTTTGCTCCGAAGTTAGCAAAATCGAGCGCCCCTACGGAGATAACCTGTGGAATCCCCATGGAACCGGCTGCCTCTATTCTGTGAGGACCGGCGCTGTACATCCCCCCGATCAATTCATCTACGAGTTCAGAAGTGGTGATATCCAGAACGCCGCTGATCTCCCCTGACCTTACGAGTTCTTCTAAGGCCATTCCACCTGTCCCTGAAGCATGAAGTTCAATGACCTCAAAACCCTTCTCCTCCAACAGGCTCTTTGCCCTTTCAACACATGGGAGGGTAACACCAAAGGTGGAGATACAGATCTGAGGCCTAATCTCCTCTTCTTCAAGAGGTTCTGCCTTAGCCATGTTGGCAATGGCACAAGCGGCATTATTAATAATCCTTTTTGTAATTCTGTTGAGGGAAATATCGCCGATAGAGTTCACCATCATGATGTCCTTTGTTCCCACATAAGGACGAACGTTTCCTGAGGCTACACAGGTCACCATGATTTTTGGAAACCCGACTGGGAGTATCCGCATCAAACTGCACGCCATTTCCGCCCCGTTTGCACCCCCCAATCCTATGACACCTTGAAACTTCTCCCCGGCGACCATTCTTCTGACTATTTTCATCCCTGCGTCAGTCATCAATTTCAGAGCGGAAATCTTATCAAGTTGTGCAATTTCTCTAAGGTCTTTTCCGATCTCCCTTGCTACCGTCCTGCAAGAAACCTCAGTGGGGAATTCGGACTGTTCATGCTTACAACTGACGTCCAAAAGGAGGGCTTTAAGGCCTTCGGCCTCTATTCTGTTTCGAAGATAAACCAGCTCTCTTGCCTTGGTATCCAAGGTACCAATAACGAGGACTGTTCTCGCCATTCGGGGCTCCTTTCTCCTATGGGGCTCCTATTTCCCTTCAAGCATCTCTAAAATATCTCTTTCCCTTTCATCTAACTTGATAGTATAGGGAATCCCATTTTTTTTGATAAATAACTATGTCAGATTGTTTGCTATTGAAAGACGACCCAAAAGAATCACCCTAACGTAGGGCAGCCCCTTGTGGGTTGCCGAGAAATATCTATTACGAAGGAATACCCTTCTAACTTGTTCAAGAACATTAAATGTCAGGGTGAGGATTAGGTGACAGCAGCCTACAATTAGGGTTTCACGGCCTATTGAGCGACAATCTCATTGTACCAATCCAGAATTTCCTCTCCGGTCATGAATAGCACACCTTCGTGCCCCTTCATGTACCCGAGTATCTTGTCTATGTATTTGATCCGATGGGCAGCACCTGAGACATACGGGTGCACAGCGATCCCCATGAACCTCGCACTCTCTGCGCCTTCCTCGTATAGCGTATCAAATGCATCACGAGACCGTTCGTAAATTTCCGGCGAACGATGGTGCTGGACGAGATAGATGGGAATATCGTTGAGCTCTACAGTATAGGGCACAGCTATCAAGCTGCCACTTTTAACCTTAAGTGGGTACGGTTGGTCATCATTCACCCAGTCGGCCACGTATTCAAAACCCTCCTCTGCCAGTATATCAAGAGTGTCGAAGGTTTCGTTCAATCCGGGGCCCATCCATCCTCGCGGTGGCTTACCCGTGAAATCGCGGATCGTCTGAATGGTTCGCCTGATAACATCCCGTTCATCCTTTTCAAGGTTTATGGCCCGCTGCTCATATCCGTGGGCTAGAATTTCCCAATCGCTGCGGAGCATTTCTTTAACCATCTCGGGATTGGCGTTACACACGGTAGCGTTTAGGCTCACGGTTGCTCTTACCTGATGTTTATCCAGAACCTTTTTTAGACGCCAAAAACCCACCCGTAGCCCATATTCAAACCAGCTGAAGTTGGCAATATCGGGGATCACGGTTACCCCCTGTGGGGCCGGAAGAACCGACCGTGCCATGGTAGCATTGATATCCCACTTCTCGACATTGATAATAAACCAGACACCCAACCGGGCACCGCCCGGAAGCCTCACAGGCTCACGATCGATAATCGCCGAATATTCGGCTCGTTCTTTTCCCATGTCACAATCCTCCCTTCGTATTATACAGTTTATCTATAAGCCGCCATGGGCCGGAGGAATCAAAAAAACGGTCTTCATTTTTTCTGATATGTGGTACGTCCTTGGTTTTGTCTCCTTTCATTGACTGTAAGATGACATAAAATGTTCCTTATTGAAGGACTGATGATAGGAAGAGAGCGAATAAATGTCAAGGGAAAGCGAGATCTAGAGATCTAGGCTATTACAACAGAATCGTTTCATTGTATTTGGCAGGTGGATAATGTAAAAATGAAATCAATGGGCATGTGGAAACCTGGAAAGGGCACAGAGAATTCCTCTGAGATATTGAACCGATGGAGGAAATGTCGGACACTGCATCAAGTTCTCACGTTTTGTTATCAGCGTTTCAAGTACTGAGGGGGGAAGAAAAAAGATTGATGAATTAGGGTATTTCACTTATAGATGATTCCCGGAGATTCATTCTCCCAGATTAAATAAACATATTGCAGGCTTTTTTTAGGCAGATAAAATATGAAAGTTAGGAGGTATCATTTATGGACAAATTGACTCTTATTTTGCTCGCAATTGCAGCTGGATTGAGTAATGGCTTTCAAGCCCCGATAAATGCAGCCCTTGGCAAATATACTGGGGCAATTGAAAGTTCCTGTATTTCTTTTACGGTCGGGGCGTTATCCCTTTTCATTGTGGCGATGGTGATAGGGAAAGGGAGTATTATTAAATTTGCCGAAGCACCTCATTATCTATTGGTTGGAGGCATTTTAGGGGCGATTCTTGTTACAATTATGCTCATTGTTGTGACCAGAATTGGTGCAGCTGTGACGATCAGCTCAGTAATCACTGGACAAATGATTGCTGCTTTAATCATTGATCAAACAGGTTTTCTAGGAGTTCCTAAAAACCCCATAGACCTTTATCGCATAGGCGGAATATTTTTTCTTGCCGTCGGAATAAAATTGCTAAGTAAATAGGTTTGACATTTTTTGGGTATCTTTTTTTTGATTATGCTCCTGGCCCAGACCCCTGGCCCAGACCTGGCATGTTAAGATGCGGTGATGGAAAGTGAGGCATTCATAAGCAGTGAAAACAGTTGCATATCCACATCCCGTCGCACCAGGGCAGGCTGGCTTATAAGGCATGAGTAGGTAGAATTCAACTGAGAAATAATATAGTGATCATATGATATTCCAGAGACTTCGCGCCTCCCGATCCCGTCCCGGGCTCGGGACGGGGAGGGCGGGCCTCACATAGCTTAGATTAGTGGGCGTTTCAAAATGGTTTATATAGACGGAGCTTATGATTCTAAGGATTATGGCGCAATAAACCATCTTGAAACGCCCCAGTACAGACCCATGTCATATGGCGTAACAAAAAAAAGATACCCATTCCCAATCCACATGAAAAAACAATAGGTTATGTTTTACTATGACGTGGCCCTAGGCAGCGTTCTTGGAACTCGCCAGACACATATCTTATTGACATGGACTGTTCAGGCAGATATATTTTGTAATCGTTTAACACAATTATATGGTGGAGGATTTGATATGATAAAAAGATTTGATAGCCAGGAAATTGTAGTCAGGCTCAAGGCGGAAATCGACGAGGGGCGAGCTATTTTTGATGCATTTGCTGGGACAGGAATCTCAGCGAAATTCGCAGAGGCCGGTGGTGCCGACATGATTACGACCCATATCCTGGCAAGGTTCCGGATGGCAGGCCTCTCTTCAATGGCAGGGTACCTTTCAATTGCAGACGCCAATGCTGTTACACTGGAACTTGGGAAGAGAGATATCATACCTATCATCAAAAGTACGCCTGTCATGGCCGGGCTTCTCGGGACAGACCCCACCCGAGACATGGAGTCCTTTCTAGACGAGATCATCGCAGCAGGCTTTTCTGGAGTGCTGAATTGCCCTACAATAGCCCTCATCGACGGGAATTTTAGGAGAACCCTGGAAGAGACGGGACTGACCTATGATAAGGAGGTTGAAATGATTGCGATTGCCCATCGAAAGGGCCTTTACACTAAGGCATTCTGTACAACACCCGAAGAGGCACGGAAGATGTCGGAGGGGGGATGTGATAACATCATTGCACACGGTGGCAACACAAAGGGAGGGACGATTGGCTCTAGAACCGTGACTTCCCTCGATGGCATGGTAGATCTTGTCCAGAATATCATTGATACCGTAAAGGAGAAAAAACCAGAGACCATTGTAACGTGCCATGGTGGGGCAACGGTTACTCCTCAAGATGTTCAATATCTTCTGAACAAGACCAAAGGATTGGACGGATACGTTGGAGGATCAACGGCAGAACGATTGCCTGTTGAAAAGTCGATCACCGCAGCGGTCAGAGATTTCAAAGACATCAAGCTTCCGGCAAAGACCCACTAGAATAGGCTGATGTAATGGTATTTATCGCGCGAGATCGAGGATTTTAAGGGAGAAAAGGTGAACGAAGAGGGCAGAAGAAAGATCGAAGAGGCAGGCCGTAAAGCCGTAGAGTTCAGGCAAAAGGGATTTCATTGTAGTGAATCGGCTTTCATGGCAATAAATGAAACATTAAAGATTACGGATCCGTCTATGGTCAGAGTGGTGACCGGGTTTCATGGTGGAGGAGGTACCCATCGGAAAGAGCCTGAGATCGATCTCACATCAGTCTTGGAGGAGCTGGCTTCCGGAAGGGACCGACGCCCTCGTCAAGAATTGCCAGTAGAACAAATTGGCCATCTCTGTGGGGCTTTGGCTTCCGGCATTGTCTGTATCGGCTTGCTTTATGGCAGGAGGTCGCCGACCGATGATCTGACATGCGTTGACGAGCTCTGCTTTGAACTTCACCGGAGGTTCATGGAAGAGTTCGGTGAGAAGGAGTGCCGTCCTCTCCGCGATAAATGGGTTCCACTGAGCCCAAACCACACGTGCGAGCATGTTTATCAGAGGGGGGCGGAGATGGCGGTAGAGCTGATTCTCGAAGCTGCACAATTAGTCTCCGAATGCCCAAAAAGAATCAATGAATAGTTAAAGGACTGGTGGTAGAAACTTTCTGTAAGGGATTATTTCTTTTTCTTCCGTGAGGGCGATCTCTTGGCCTTTCTCTTGATTCCAGACAACTGTTCGTAGATTTTCATGACGACCGTTGCGTCGCTTTGATCCCAACCAAAATAGTGAGCATTGAGCAGAAGCTGCTGATATAGCCCTGCCATAGGTAGCACAACACCCAGCTTCTTTGCACTCTCCAGAGCAAGTCCAAGATCCTTGATGGCCAGCCATACAGCACCCTTTGCTTTGAAATTACCCATAAGCATGTCCCTACCACGGGCCGCGATCAAATCGCTTCCAGCAGCTCCAGAAATCAAGACATCGAGCATGACATCGGGATCGAGACCGGCTTTGATACCTAGCACTAACCCTTCAATAGCGGCAGCCTGATTGAGGAAGAGGGTCTGGTTAACGACAAGCTTCAGCATGGCAGCATCACCATTCTTCCCCACATAGACTGTCTTTTTACCCACTTTATCGAGCACCGGCTTGACCTTGTTGAAGATTGACTTTCTACCACCACCCATGAAAACCATATTACCAACCCTGGCCTGGGCTGAAGAGCCTGAGATTGGAACATCCATCCAATCGATCCCCTTTTTTGTAAGCCTCTGTGCCATGGTCTTAGTCTCCCACGGGGGTACAGTGCTGGTATCAACGATAATCTGACCTTTTCCTGCAACAGCCAAGATGCCTTCTTTCCCTTCCACAACCTCCCGTACTATGTCCCAGTTTGGAAGAGATAACATGATGAGATCCGCTCCCTTTGCCGCTTCTTTAGGAGACTTCACAGCCTTCAGACCAAGCGGGACTAAATTGGACATCCGTTTTTCAACGATGTCAAAGCCTGTCACATCATAACCTGCCTTTAAGAGGATGGTGGCTATAGGAGTCCCCATCGCTCCAAGACCTATGACCGAGATATTCTCTATACTCATCGACCTCGTTTCCTCCTCTACTTCACCTCTACAAAGTCTGCTGTGAGTGGTGGACAGGTGAAGAATTCGAGATAGCGGAAATCCTTATCCGATCTGTTCAACGTCATATGCTTTTCTCTTGTGGGGATATAGATCACGTCGCCGGCTTTGATAGGGATCTCTTCGCCCTCAATGATTTCTGTTGCCTCGCCACTTATCACGATAATAATGGATTCACGATTGTTGTGGTAGTGGTAGGGCACCTGGCTACCTGGAGGGAGCAGGCCGAACATTCCACCGAGATCATTGGCCTTATGCTCAGTGGTTAGAATTTCGGGCCTATAAGGCTTGCCAGGATTTGGATTTTCCATATTGATATATTCTTCAATCTTGAATATATTCATCTCATAACTCCCCTTATCAAATTGAAGAGTCGGCTCATTTTACTGAGACAGATACCACAATCTTACCTTGAAAAGCTAACCTCTTTTAACCACTTCCCTTAGAGCTAGCAGTATCTTCTCTGGGGTTGCTGGAAGCTCTACAATTCTAATCCCAACAGCATCATGGATTGCATTTATAATGGCGGGCGCCGTAGCGATGTTGGAGGCTTCTCCAACCCCCTTGGCTCCAAAGGGACCTGTGGGTTCGTCACTTTCTACTATAATCGCATCGACTTCCGGAGCATCCATAGCGGTAGGAATTAAATAGTCCCTAAAGTTAGGGTTCAGGGTGCATCCCTCCTTGAGGATTATTTCTTCCATGAGAGCCTGTCCAAGCCCCATGAGTATTCCTCCGGTTATTTGCCCTCTAACCAGTTGCGGGTTTATGGCTTTACCGACATCGTGGGCCGCTATGATTTTCAATACCCTGGCCAAGCCAGTTTTCATATTTACCTCAACCTCTGCGATTTGAGTGGCATAAATATAGGTTGGAAATGGGTTGCCCTGTCCTGTTTCAGGGTCTAAAGGTGTATTTGGCGGATTAAAGTGGGCAGTAGCAATTACGGGCTTACCCCTAAGCTGATAGGATGTGGAGGCAAGTGTACCAATTGAGATACATTTTTCAGGCATATTCTTCACATAAACCGAACCATCTTCGAGCTTTAACGCTTCAGTACTTACGGACAGCTCTTCAGCAGCAATCTCAAAGAGCATTCTCTTTGCTTTAGCCGCCGCCCTTCGAATGGCATTGCCGGTTGCATAGGTAACTCTGCTAGCTACGGTTCCGCTGCAGTGGGGTGTAATCTTTGTATCGCCTGAGACGATTGCAATACTGTCAAAGGGGATCCCCAACTCTTCAGCCGCTATCTGGGACAAAACAGTATTAGACCCCTGGCCCATATCAGCAGAGCCCACTAAGACAACCGCAGAGCCGTCAGGATTCACCTTAACAACGGCAGCGCTAGGGTTAGGCTTCTCCGTGAAGCCGATGGGATAGAACATACATGCAATACCTCGTCCTCTCTTAATATGAGGTGCGCCGGTTTCTCTTTTGTGCGGTTTATCCCAACCTGCAACCTCTCCTGCCTTCAATAGAGTTTCCTTAAGCTGTACATTATGTAGCATCTGTCCGGTTGCGATACACTCTCCAGATTCAAGAGCGTTCTTAAGCCTTAATTCTAAGGGATTCACCCCCAAAATTTCTGCTATATGATCCATATGGGTCTCCACGGCTGCCGTGACCTGTGGGACACCAAAGCCTCGCATAGCACCGCCTACCGTATTGTTGGTGTATACTAAGTAGCCATCAACTCTGACGTGGGGTATTTTGTATGGGCCTGGAGCAAATATGCTGGCCTTAGTTATCTGGGACTCTCCCAGTTGAGTGTAGGCTCCATTGTCTGAGATCATTTTTACTTCCCGCGACACTAACGTGCCATCCTTTTTAACCCCGGTTTTGTACTCGAGGAAGTAACTATGTCGCGTTGTGGAACCCTTAAATTCCTCCTCCCTTGTCCAGACCATTTTAACGGGTCTTCTAGTCTTCATAGCTAATAGGGCAATGTAAGGCTCCAGTGAGACCTCATTTTTGCCTCCAAAACCTCCTCCACAAGTGGTGTGTATCAGCCTGATTTTGCTGGATGGTATCTTAAGGATTCTGGCGAGCTCTCCGTGGACGTTAAAGAGCATGGCACATGTTGTCCATATGGTTAGTCCTTCCTGATCGTTGAAAACAGCTACTCCCGTGTGTGGTTCCAGGTGGCAGTGCTCCATTTTCTGTGTTGAGAAACTATCTTCAACTATTTTGTCTGAAAGTCTAAAGCCTTCCTCCACGTTTCCAAAACGTATTTTACGGTGAAAACACAGATTTCCACCCTCGTGGACTTTCGGGGCGTCAGGCTTTAATGCCTCCCTAGGGTCAAAGACAGCCGGCAAAACCTCATATTCCACATCTATGAATTCTAAGGCCTCTTCAGCAATCTCTTCGTTTTCAGCTGCCACAGCAACTATTGGGTCACCCATATATCTGACCTTGTCCTGTGCAAAGACAACTTGATCTTTAAAGTTGTAGCCAAAAGTATTAAAGGGAACATCTTTAGCGGTTATTACAGCTTTAACTCCAGGAAGCCTTTCCGCTCTGGTGGCGTCCAGCCTAAGGATTTTCGCGTGAGGATATTTGGTTCTGAGAAGTTTTGCGTAAAGCATTTCTGGGAATTCAAGATCATCAGTATACCTAGCTGCCCCCAAAACCTTATCCATGGAATCTGTTTTAGGTATGGATTTTCCGACAAGCCTGTATCCCGCTTCCGTCATGCCTTTCACCTATTCTCAGAAGTTTTTCTGGACGCCTCTAAGATCGCTTCCATTATTGGAAGGTAGCCTGTGCAACGGCATAAGTTTCCGGATATAGCCTCCTGAATATCTTCCCTGGAAGGGTTTGGATTCTCATCGAGAAGAGCTTTCGCCGACATAATAATACCCGGGGTGCAAAACCCACATTGAACGGTATTATTAACAATAAAGGCCTCCTGTAATGGATGAAGCATACCGGGACTACCGAGGCCTTCGATTGTCAGAACATCCTTTCCATTAACTTTTGATGCGAGCATGAGGCAGGAATCTACAGGTTTGCCATTCATTAGGACGGTGCAGGCCCCGCATTCGCCTCTGTTGCAACCCCTCTTAGAGCCTGTCAGCTTTAATCTATAGCGTAATAGATCGAGTAATGTCTCATTAGGTTTAACCTCCAGCTTGATGGGGCTACCATTTAAGGTGAACTCTATTTCCACAAAATCCTCCTTCACCATTTAGCTCCCCCTAATCCTCTCAGCAGCCTTTTGAATGCTCATCTCAATTAGGGATTTAACAACGTCTCTCCTATATTCGGCTGAGGCTCGGATATCAGATATAGGCCTGATCTCAGTTGAAGCTGTTTCTGAGGCTCTCCTAATGTTCTTCTCGGTGTACTCTTTACCCTTAAGGAAGGCTTCGGTCTTGATAGCCCTCACAGGTGTGGGTGCGACAGAGCCTAAGGCTATACGGACATCATCAACCAAGTCCTTCTTGAGTCTAACCATTACAGCTACATTGGCCAAGGAAATATCATGGCCTAGTCTTCTGCCAACCTTCATAAAAGCCCCACCATACCCATTCGGCTCTCTGGGTACAATTATTTCGGTTAATAG
>Ga0209979_1004141_pt1 | contig 12183 bp, 11 predicted proteins | sample AnhtaG_FD_183114 | JGI IMG/M metagenome (GOLD analysis project Ga0209979, IMG submission 183114) | Deep subsurface microbial communities from Anholt, Denmark to uncover new lineages of life (NeLLi) - Anholt_01485 metaG (SPAdes) (version 2) | ecosystem: Environmental > Aquatic > Marine > Oceanic...
GGGCCACGCGCTCGAGCAGCTTGCCGGCGTCCACGCCCAGCTTCCCCAGGATCTGCTGAGCCAGGCCACCTGGATGCTGGAGCAGGGCCAGGAAGATGTGCTCGACGTCCCACTGGGAGTGGCGCTGCTGTCGCACCACCTCCTGCGAGGCGGCCAGGACCTCCTGGGCCTGCTGGGTGAATCGGTCTTGTCTCATCATGGTGGCATCACCTCGATTTCGTTGGTGTTGTGTTCTCGGGCCATGTTTGGGGCCCGGTTGCTGTCTTGCCCTTCACGTGTTCCGCCTCGCCTGCCTGCGCCGCCCGGGGCTCCTTCCTCGCCAGCACGGCCCAGTGCGCGGAAAAGCGGGGCTCCCGCTCGAACTCCGGCCAGTCCCTTCGATTCTCCCGCAGCGAGAGGATGCGGAAGCCGCGCAGGATGCGCCCCCGCAGCTCCTGCTCGGTTGTGTAGTGGTGCGGCAGGGCCTTGTCGGTCCGGACATCTCCCGCCCAGACGAAGGTGTCGGGCTCCAGCCGCTCCACCTCGCCACTGGCCAGCCCCTCCAGAGCGCTGGCGTAGGAGCTGTCGTTCACCGAGATGAACGTCGCCAGGAAGTAGCCGCCGTCGCGCAGGCTCTCCCGCACGCCCTCTACCGCCCTTAGTAGATCCTCAAGGGTGGCGTGGTAGACGACGTTCCAGGCGATGACCGCATCGAAGGCGTCGCGCCCGAAGGGCAGGGCCCTCATATCGGCGTGGACTACCTCGCCGGGGAGGCCCGTCTCCTCCAGACGGCGCCGGCACATCGCCACGGCCGCCGGGGAGATGTCGCTGCCGTACGCCTGGAAGCCCTCCGCGGCGAGCGTCAACAGATGGCGGCCCAGGCCGCAGCCCAGGTCCAGCACCCGGCTCCTGCCTTCAGCGCGCAGCCGCGGGAGCAACTCCACCACCTCCGGCCGGGGCTGCTCTAGGTCGAGATCGCAGCCCTGTTCGCGCCAGAGGCGCTCCCAACCAAGCTGGGCGGACGCCTCAGTCATGGGGTGCTCTCCTCCTCGGGCTTGGGCGCGGGCAAGCGGCGGTCGCGCAGGCGCTGGAGCTCCTGCCGCAGCGCATCGATCTCCTGCTGCATCTCCTGCATCTGGCGGTTCATGCGCAGGACCACCTCGGCCCCCGCCAGGTTGACGCCCAGGTCGTTGATGAGCCGCTGGATCTGTCGCACCCGGGCGATGTCCGCCAGCGAGTACAGGCGGATGCGCCCCCGGGATCGCGATGGCCTCAGCAGGCCCGCTCGCTCGTAGTAGCGGAGGGTCTGGGCGTGCAAGCCGACCATGCTGGCGGCAACGCTGATGACGTAGCAGGGCTGATCTTCGTCCAGAAACTCGTCAAAGCTCTCAATCGTCAATCCAAGTCACCTCGTCTCAGAGCACTGCTGTGGTCCTTCTCAGCTTGCCCTCCCTCAGGAAGGACAGGCTGAGCCGACCGCTGGGGCCGGCCTCGGCCGCTGCCCGGGCCAGCTCCTCGCCCGAAGCCACCGTGCGCCCGTCCGCGCCCACCACGATGTCGGAGACTCGCAGGCTCGCGCGGGCCGCGGGACTCTCCGGCACTACCTCCAACACCAGCACCCCCTGCTGCTGGGGAAGGCCGAACTGACGCCGCAGGGCCTCGTCGATGGCGGTGGGCATGCCGCCGATGCCCAGGCGCCGCCCCTGCCGTCCTCGCATCTCCTCGAAACGGGCCAGGATGCGCAAGACCGTCTGCACGGGCACGGCGAAGCCCACTCCACGGGCGAAGGGCATCACCGCGGTGGTGATCCCTACCACGCGGCCTCGGGCGTCCACCAGAGGGCCGCCGGAGTTACCCGGGTTGATGGGCGTATCCGTCTGGATGAGGTCAGTGAGCTGGGCATCCCGGCCCGCCTGGAGGGTGCGACCCAGCGCACTCACCACCCCGGCCGTCACCGTCCAGTTGAGGCCGTAGGGGTTGCCGATCGCGATGACCAACTGTCCCGCTTTGAGACGCTCTGTGGCCAGTTCGGCCACGGGTAGGCTGGTGACCCCTATCCGCAGGACCGCCAGGTCCGTGGACGGGTCGGCGAACTCGACCCCGGCCTGGAAACGGCGGCCGTCGGCCAGGGTCACCTGGACGGTGCGGGCGCCCCGGACCACGTGCTCGTTGGTGAGGACGCGGCCGTCGGAGGCGAAGATGACGCCGGAGCCTGTGCCCATGCCCTCGCCAGCGGGGCCACGGCCCGGTCGGCCGGCCACATCTACCCGCACCACGGCGGGGCCGGCCACCTCGGCGGCTCCGCTGACCGCCTCCGAGTAGGCGTCCAAGGGTTGGCTATTCGTGTCTCGCGCGCTCATCGTGACCGTCCAGGGAGCGCGCACCGCTTCCGGCGCGTCACACGCCGGCGGCGCGCAGCTCCTCGAAAAGCTTTCGCTCCTTCTCTGATAGCTTCTCAGGTAGCTTGATGCTGACTCTGGCGAACAGGTCGCCCTTGCCGTTGCTCTGGAGGCGAGGCATGCCCTTGCTGGCCAGCCGGAATACCTTGCCGTTCTGAGTGAGGGTGGGGATCTTGAGCATGACCCGCCCGTCCAGGGTAGGCACTTCCACCTCGCCACCCAAGACGGCCTGGGTGAGCGATACCTGCACCTCCATGTGCAGGTCATCGCCCCGCCGCTCGAACTGGGGGTGCGGCCGCACCGACACCGCCAGGTAGAGGTCGCCCCGGGGGCCGCCAGCCACCCGCACCTTCGAGCCGGTGTGCACGCCCGGCGGGATCTTCACCTCCAGGCGGCGGGCTCGCAGGGTCACGCCGCTGCCCTCGCAGACGTGGCAGACGGCCCCGGCTACCCGGCCACTACCGCCGCAGGTGGAGCAAGGCTCCTCGGCCGATAGCTGGATGGTGCGGGCGGTGCCGCGAAAGGCCTCCTCCAGGGTGACCTCCACGGCGTACTGCGTGTCGGCACCGCGACGGCGCGTGGTTCCGCGGCGGCCGCCGCGGAACAGCCCCTCCAAGACACCGCCTAGGCCGCCGAGGTCCCCCAGGTCCGCCAGGTCGAAGTCAAACATTCCGCGGGGGCCGTAGGCGAAGCCGCGGCCGCCAGCGCGACGCCGCGCCTCCTCGATCTGGTCGGCGTACTGCCACTGATCCCCGTACCGGTCGTACTTCTTGCGCTTCTCGGAGTCGGAGAGGATCTCGTGGGCCTCGTTGATCTCCTTGAAGCGCGCCTCGGCCGCCTTGTCCCCAGGATTGACATCCGGGTGATAGCGGCGGGCCAGCCGGCGATACGCCTGCCGGACCTCCTTCTGAGAGGCGTCACGCTTGACGCCCAAGACCTGATAGTAATCTTTCCCTGCCATGGCACCCCTCGACTAATAGTATAAGGGGCTACCAGTTGAGCGTCAAGCTGGTTATACGCCTTCTTGATAATATCGTTGTCAGAAGCCTTGACAGCCATCACTGCCGGTGCTAGAATATGGCCGAGAGCAATGGGTGGGCCCATCCCCAAGCCTCGAGAGTCAGACAGAATCTCATACGGAGGTGAAGGTAGGTCATGCCAGAGATCGTTCGCTGGGATCCCTTCGGGGAGATGGCACAGCTGCGGCGCACCATGGACCGCCTCTTCGAGGAGGGCTTTCCGCGGCCCTGGCGACTCCTGACCTGGGAGACCGGTGACGGCTTCTGCCCCCTGGACCTCTACGAGACCGATGAGGAGGTCGTCCTGAAGGCCTCCATGCCCGGGATCAAGCCGGAGGACGTGGACATCTCCATTACCGGCGATGTCCTCACGGTGAAGGGAGAGGCCAAGGAGGAAGAGGAGGAGAAGCGGCCCAACTACTACCGGCAGGAGCGCCGCTGCGGCACCTTCGCCCGCTCCGTCACCCTGCCCGTGCAGGTGGAGTCGGACAAGGCCGAGGCCGTCTTCGAGCACGGTGTCCTCACCCTGAGGATGCCCAAGGCCGAGGCGGTCAGGCCGAAGACCATCAAGGTCAAGGCTAAGGGCCTCATCGAGGGCGAGAGGAAGTAAGACGGCCGGCGAGCCGTCGAAGGCCGAGCCCGCTGGGCTCGGCCCTCTTCCTTCTGAGAGCCACGCCTTCCTCAGGATCAGTCAGGGGTCAACTCTGAAATTGACCCCTTCCCAAACACGGTGCAAACTGTCCGCAGACCGAAGCTCGTACGTTTCGAAGGGCTTGTCCCGGGGAGCACACGATTCCATGCGTCGGCTCTGGCCGCTGTTGGTGGCCCTCGCCCTTATCCTGGCCCTCTCCCTCCTGCTGGCGACGACCCGCTACGGGCGGGCTGCCGTCACCTCCGCCTTCTTCCTGCCCGACATGATGGTAAGCCTGCCGGTGCGGCCCGTCACCTGGTTCACCGCCGATCCCATCCGCGAGCAGGTGACCATCGACTACGGCTCAGGCCGTATCGCCGCCGACGTGTACCGCCCCGCCGGCGAGGACCGCCACGCCGCCGTCGTCTTCTCCATGGGTGCGCCCCCCCTGGACCCGGACGACTCTCGCCTGGTGAAGCTGGCCGAGGACGTCGCCCGCGCTGGCGTGGTCATGCTCGTTCCCTTCTCCACCCGCCTGGACGCAGAACTCATCCAGCCTGAAGAGGTGACGGCCCTCGTGGGGGCCTTTCGGTACATACGGGCCCAGGACTATGTGGACCCCGAGAGGGTGGGCTACATCGGCGTGAGCGTGGGGGGCTCCCTGGCCTTGCTGGCGGCAGCGGACGAGGGTATCAGCGGCGACGTGGACTTCGTGGTCTCCTTCGGGGGGTATTTCGATGCCCTGGACGTCCTGGTGGCGGTTAGCACCCGCCGCATCTCCTACGACGGGCTGGAGGAGGAGTGGGAGCCCCGCAACCACGTGGTGCGGGTCATGGCCCGCCAACTCATCGATAAGCTGGACGACCCTGTGGACCGGCGGGTGCTGGAGGAGATCTTCGTGGACCGCAGGTCAGCAGAGGAGGCGGGGTTGTGGCGCCTCTCGGCGGTAGGCCGCGCCTCCTACGAGTTCCTCACAAACCGGGACCCCTCTCGGGTGGACGAGCTTATGGCCCGGCTCCCCGAGGAAGCCCTCCGCGACCTGCGCGTCCTCTCCCCCAGCCGCAACATCGAGGAGATACAGGCGGATCTGTTCATCGTGCACGACCGCGGCGACCCTTATATTCCCTACGTGGAGTCACGCCGCATCCGGGACCGGCTGGCCGGCCGGGAAGACCTCCACTACACCGAGGTCTCGCTCTTCGAGCACGTGGAGCCCAACCTCCGCCAGGGCGGTGACATCTTGGTGCTGGATGGCACCCGCCTCTATTTCCGCCTCTACCAGCTTCTCCTGCGGCTCACCTAGACGTGGTGACGGCAGGACACGCGCAGAATAGAATCGAGATGAAGGGGGACGGCCCACTGGTGGCCTGGGCCGCCCCCCTGAGTTGCCCCCCTCGCCGCTGGCATTCCCCGCCTCCTCACGCCAGGACGGACAAGGGGGGCACTGCGCAGCTCCCTTTCGTATTCAGCCGGGCCGAAGGCAACCCGGCCGGTCTATCGCTGCGTGGCCAATTCCCACGAAGCACGAGAGCTGCCGCCCGGAAAACTCACGAAGCGCCGGAGACACGAGTTTCCGCATCTTGGCCTTCCCGGGTGTCAGCTCCCGAGAGCGCGCCGGGGCGGCTCAACCGTACCGCATCGCCTTCCTGATACCACACCGGTCTTGAGCCGCCCCGTAGCTACGCCTGCTCCTTCAGGGGTCTTGACGAACAAGAGAGAATAGAGTTAAGTAGGAACTACATTGCTGGATGTCCAAGGCTAGATAGAAAATACCTACGTTCTGTGTCCGGAAGCATATATCCTGTTAATAGTTACCGGAAACCTATAGCTGGATGCCTGATGCCAGCATCATACTTCTAACATGGCGGTTTGTCAAGACCCAGGAGGACTATCATGGTCAAATGGGGCTTCCTGACCAACCACGCCCTTGTGCTCATCCACGTGATAGATCACCCGCGCTCTACTTTGCGGGAGATCGCCAGGGCCGTGGGGATCACCGAGCGAGCCACCCTCTCCATCCTGCGGGCACTTGAGGAGGAGGACATTATCGCCAGACACAAGGAGGGCCGCCGTAACCGCTACACCGTCAACCTACCCGCTCTCCTCAGCCACCGGACTCAGGGCCCCTATACCATCGCCGAGGTCGGTGCTAACCTCGTCAACCTGGCCCGGCGTGTGGAGGAGCGGGCCGGACGTTAGCGGGGCCCATCACCCTCACATCTCCGTGGGGAGCGTCAGCCAGAACCCTTTTCCCGCAGATATCTACCTGGGCAGGCCCAGGCCGCGCGTGGCGATGACGTTGCGCTGGATCTCGGAGGTGCCTGCGGCGATGGTGGCGGCCACGCTGGTCACGTAGCCCCGCTCCAGCCGGCCCTTCAGCGGCGCCCAGGGAGAGCCCGGTTCGAGCTGTCCATGGAGCCCCAGCAACTGGATGCCGGTGAGAGCCACCCGCTGGCTCAGCTCGCTGCCGTAGAGCTTGCTGATGGAGGCCTCATAGTTCGGGATCAGTTCCCGTGACTGCATCCAGGGGATGCGATAGGCGATGTTGGTGCCCACGGCCAGTTCCACGGCCCGGTCCGCCAGGCGCAGGCGCACCCCGGGGTTCCGGGTTAGCAGGCGCGGATTCTCCCGAGCGAAGGCTGCCAGGCGCTCCAGGAGGCGTCGGGAGCCCGCGAACGCCTGGATGCCCGAGCGCTCGAAGTCCAGGGCCACCGCCACGTGATACCAGCCCCGGTTCAGCTCGCCCACCAGGTTCTCCTTGGGGATGCGCGCGTTGTCAAAGAAGACCTCACTGAATCCGTGCAGCCCGGCCATGTTCACAAGAGGGCGGATGCTGATGCCCGGCGTGCTCATGTCCACCACGAAGGTGCTGATGCCCCTATGTTTGGGGGCCTCCGGGTCGGTGCGGGCGGCCAGCCAGCCCCAGTTGGAGCGATGGGCCCCTGAGGTCCAGGTCTTCTGCCCGTTGATGACGAAGTCGTCGCCGTCCTTCACCGCTCTGGTCCTGAGGGCAGCCAGGTCCGAGCCAGCCTCGGTCTCGGAGTAGAGGGTGCACCAGACGTCCTCCCCGCTGGCGATACGAGGCAGGTACATTCTCTTCTGTTCCTCGGTGCCGTAGAGCATGATGGCCGGTCCCACCCAGGCCACGCCCATGCCGCCGCCGCCGGGAGCGGCATGGTAGGCCATCTCCTCGTTATAGATGAGCTGTTCCATATGAGAGGCGCTCAGGCCTCCGTACTCGCGGGGCCAGGCCATGGCCAGCCACTTGCGCTCGGCCAGCTTCCTGGTGAACTGGCGGCCGAACTCCCAGGCGGCATCGGCATCGCCCTCGGCCTCCTCGCCGTAGGGGCCGCTGCCCTCCCAGTTCGGCGGAAGCTCACGCCGCAGGAACTCCCGCACCTCCTGGCGAAAGGCCTGCTCCTCTGGGCTGAATCGAAAGTCCATGGCAACCCCCTTCCAGAGCCCAGGGCGACAACCCGGAAGCGGCTGCCGCTTCCGGGTTCAGGTTCTAGGTTCGACGCTTCGCCCCCATGCGCTCGGCCAGGTCTTCGAACACCCGATATTCCTGCGCGCCCAGCAGGGTGAAGCGGTCGTCGAAGATGAAGCTAGGGGTGCCGCTGATACTCTGCTGGTGGGCTTCTTGAGTGCGCTGATCCACCAAAGAGGCGTAGCGTTTCGACCTCAACGCCTCGGCCAGGGCCTCGCCATCGAGACCGCAGTTGCCGGCCAGCTCGCAGAGCACGCCGGGATCGCCGATGTCGCGGGCCTCCTCAAAACATGCGTGGAAGAGGGTCAAGTGATAGGGCTCGAAGCGGCCGTGGTCGCGGGCGAACTCGGCAGCCTCCAGGGCCAGGTGGGAGTTGGCGATGACGGGGGGCCGCCGGAGGTCAATACCGGCTCCCGAGGCGTACTGCTGAAGGTTCTCGAAGTAGGCGGCAGCTCGAGGGGTGCCCCCAAACACGCCCTGGATGGGCGTTCCCTCTGGCGGTATCTCCGGGTGGAGTTCATAGGGCTGCCAGTCCACCTCGATGTCAAAGGCCTCCCGGAGCTGCTCCAGGCGCTTCAAGCCGATGTAGCACCACGGGCAGATGTAGTCGGAGAAGACGCGTATCCGGAAGGGCTTGGCAGGCTGAGCACTCATGGTTCGCTGACCCTGAACCCAGGGTTTGGTTATCTTAGCAGGGAGAGATGTGGCCTGACCAGGGGGGCTAGTGACATAATGGATTGAGGTTGGTGGGGCAGGTTGCGCTTGCGTCCCTTGGAGGTGCTTGGCTATGATAAGTGTTCTCGGCGCTTACTAAATTCGGCGGTGGTGACGTGCAGGACCTGGAGCGCATCTTCAGCCGTGTGAGCAAAGCCGCCCGCTATGCCGGGGGCGAGTGGAACTCGGTGGTGAAGGACTGGGAGGGCATGGCGGTGCGCATCGCCCTGGCTTACCCGGACGTCTACGACATCGGCATGTCTAACCTGGGCCTGGCCATCCTCTATGACATCCTCAATCGCCAGCCCGACGTGGTGGCGGAGCGGGTCTACGCCCCCTGGTTGGACATGGAGCAGGCTATGCGGGCCGAGGGGGTACCCCTGTTTAGCCTGGAGACCCGCCATCCCCTGGGAGAGTTCGACGCCATCGGCTTCTCCCTCAGCTATGAGCTGACCTATACGAACATCCTGAACATGCTGGACCTGGCAGGCATTCCCATGCTGGCGGTTGAGCGGGGCGAGGATTGTCCCCTGGTGGTCGCTGGCGGCAGCGGCGCCCTCAACCCCGAGGCCCTGGCCGACTTCATCGACGCCTTCTTCCTGGGCGACGGTGAGGAGGCGGTGCTGGACCTGGCGGACTTCCTGCGGGAGTGGAAGAGACAGGGCGGCGGCCCCCGGAAGGAGATGCTGCGGCGGCTCGCCGCGATCCCCGGCGTGTACGTCCCCTCGCTGTATGAGATGCGCTACCATGCGGACGGCACCGTGGAGAAGGTGGTGCCTGCAGGGTCTGGGGTGGCGGCGCGGGTGCGCAAGCGCTTCGTGCAGGTGCTGCCGCCCTCACCGACCAGGCCCATCGTTCCCTACCTCCAGACGGTGCATGACCGGGCGGCCATCGAGATTCAGCGGGGCTGCACGCAGGGCTGCCGCTTCTGCCAGGCGGGGATGATCTATCGGCCTCGCCTGGAGAGGACGCCGGAGGAGGTGGTACAAGCCGCCCGTGACCTGTTGGCCACCACCGGCTACGATGAGCTCTCCCTGGCCTCCCTCAGCACTACCGATCACTCCCAGATCGTGGAGATGATGGACGCCCTGCGGGGGGAGTTCGGCGACCGCCTGGCCATCTCCCTGCCCAGCATGCGGGTGGATAGCTTCTCGGTGCAGATGGCGGATGCGGCGGCCAGCCGCGGTAAGCACAGCATCACCTTTGCGCCGGAGGCGGGGACGGAGCGCCTCCGCCAGGCCATTAACAAGCTGGTCTCCCAGGAGGACCTCTACCGGGCGGTGGACGCGGCGTTCAGTCGGGGCTGGACCAGCGTCAAGCTGTACTTCATGGTGGGGCTGCCCACGGAGAGCCTGGAGGACGTGCAGGGCATCGTCGAGCTAGCGAGCAGGGTAAAGGAGATCGGCCAGCGTTACCACGGCGGCCGAGCGCGGGTACGGGTCAGCACCTCGAACTTCATCCCCAAGGCCCACACTCCGTTCCAGTGGGCCGGCCAGGTGAGCCCAGAGGAGCTGAGACCCCGACACGAGTACCTGCGCAGCCAACTCAAGAAGGTCAGGGTAGCCTTCTCGTGGGAGGAGCCCGAGCAGAGCCTGCTGGAGGCAGTGCTCTCGCGGGGCGACCGCCGCCTGGGGAGGGCCATCCACCAGGCCTGGGAGCTGGGGGCACGCTTCGACGCGTGGGGTGAGAACTACGACTGGCCGCGCTGGCGGCGTGTCCTGGAGGAGTGCGACCTAGATCCGACCTTCTACGCCCAGCGCGAACGCGGCCTGTTCGAGGTGTTCCCCTGGGCCCACATCGATATCGGCGTGACCGACGCCTACCTCCGCGGCGAGTGGCTGCGCAGCCTGCGGGGCCGGACCACCGCCGACTGCCACAAGGATGTCTGTAAGGTCTGCGGCGTCCAGAGCGCGGGGGCGGAGGCCTGCCAGGCCAAGCTGGAGGAGCTGATCGAGCTGCGGCGGGGCGGGAAGCCCCGGGGTCAGCCGGTGGAACTCACCACGTAATCGGACGCGGCTCAGGGCGAGGATATTGTATTCCGGGGGGACACTCCCCAGGCCCCCTTGTAGCTTCGACGGCAGAATTTTTTCAGCATCCCCACCCCAGGGTCTTGACAGGAGAGAAATAATGCGGTATAAATAAAGTGAGCGTTCGTTTTTAAGAACGAGCACTCGTTTTCTGGACTAGATGTTCGGTTTTCCTGGAGAGGGTAGCATGCCGAAGGTCCCGGAATCCTACCTGCAGGCGCGGAGGAGTGAGATCCTGGATGCGGCCTGGCGTTGCTTCACCCGCCGCGGCTTTCACCAGACCACCATGAAGGACATCTGCCGGGAAAGCGGGATGAGCCCCGGGGCGGTGTACCGCTACTTCAGAAGCAAGGTGGAGATCATCGGGGCGGTTCAGGAGAGGGAGACGGAGCAGCAGACCGCCCTCATCGCGGCCATGCGGACCACAGCGCCGGACATCCTGCGGGCCCTGGAGAGCATCGGCTATCACTACTTCGGCCGACTCCTGGAGAGGGACTTTCAGACTCATGCCCGCCTGACCAGCGAGCTGTGGGCGGAGGCCCTCCGGAACGAGGCAGCCAGGGCGGCTTTTGGCCGGCACCTGGGCCAGTTCCGGGAGACTCTGGCGGGGCTCTTCGCCGAAGGGATGAAGGAGGCTACGATTCCCGCCTCGGACGTGGATCCCAGGGCCCTGGCGAATCTAGTCTTTGCCCTCTACCAGGGGTCGGAGATGTGCAAGGCCGTGGACCCTGAGGGGGTAGACACGAACGAAGTCTTTCGAGTGCTATACCGTCTGGCCACGGGGCGGTTTCCGGAGCGGCCGTCCACGGAGCCCGTGGCGGGGCCAGCCCGTGCGCCTGCTGAAGAGGGGTGATGAGGGATGTACTCTGCTGTATACCTAGAATATGAAGCTGGACAGCGGGCGCAGGAGCTGCAAAGATCGTTAGACCGTGCCCTGCGGGTGGCGGAGCTGCCAAAGGAGCGCAGTGCGAGCTGCCGTTCCCGGCTCGCCCGCAAGCTGGTGACCCTGGGTCTCCGGCTCGACCCCCAAGCCGCCTCTGCCGCCTTGCACGTGCATCCCCTAGCCCGCTGAACGACCCCACTATCCTTGCCAGGCCCCTCGCTCCCGGTTCGGGAGCTCCGCCGCCCGGACCGGGGGCGCCTCCATAAATAGCACAGGTCCCCGGGGGGTCCCGGGAACCTGTGCTTGATTCGATGTAGTGGAGGTGGGGAGAGGCTAGTCCTCGTCAGGCTCGGCGACAAAGGTGTGAGGGAACTGGGGGCCCTCCGGAGCGGTCGGCTCCTCTGGCACCTCCTCCTCGGTAGCACCCACCGATTCCATGAGCTCGGCCATCTTTTCGGGGGTCATCTCTTCCTTCTCGAGGGGCTCCTCGCCCTCCAGGGCGAGGATCTCGGGCAGGGGGATCTCGCGCACCGGCGGTGGCGGCAGCTCAATGGCGGCGCGGGCAGGGATGAGCTTGCCGATGATGACGTTTTCCTTGAGGCCGAGCAGGTGGTCGACCTGGCCGGAGATGGCTGCTTCGGTGAGGACGCGAGTCGTCTCCTGGAAGGAGGCGGCAGCCAGCCAACTACCTGCGCTGAGGGAGGCCTTGGTGACCCCCAGCAGGACAGGCACGGCGGTGGCGGGCTCGCCGCCCTCGGCCAGCACCTTGGCGTTCACAGCCTCGTACTGGAAGCGGTCCACTAGTTCGCTGGGCAGCATATCGGTGTCACCGGGGGAGTCCACCCGCACCTTGCGCAGCATCTGCCGGACGATGACCTCGATGTGCTTGTCGTTGATGGTGACGCCCTGGGACCGGTAGACCTTCTGAACCTCGTCCACCAAGTAGAGCTGTACCGCCTCCGGCCCCATGATGCGAAGGATGTCCTGGGGGTTCAGGGCGCCATCGCTGAGCTGCTGGCCAGCGTGCACATGCGCGCCGTCCTC
>Ga0209979_1004143_pt1 | contig 12182 bp, 12 predicted proteins | sample AnhtaG_FD_183114 | JGI IMG/M metagenome (GOLD analysis project Ga0209979, IMG submission 183114) | Deep subsurface microbial communities from Anholt, Denmark to uncover new lineages of life (NeLLi) - Anholt_01485 metaG (SPAdes) (version 2) | ecosystem: Environmental > Aquatic > Marine > Oceanic...
GTAAAATTGATGCAGGGAAGGATTAAAAATTTTTCTCAGTTTATTGACTATGCGGATTATTTTTTTGTGGATAAAATAGATATTGAACCCCAGGCCTTTGATAGCGTATTAAACAAAGAAGGTGTACGGGGTATTTTGCAGGCTTTAAAGGAAAAGCTTTCTTCCCTTAAATGGTGGGATGAAGAAAGTATTGAAAATGCAGTAAGAAAAGTTGCCTTTTCTTTACAAATAAAGGGCGGCGAAATAATCCATCCTACTCGGGTTTCGCTTAGCGGTAAAAAAGTAGGCCCTGGTTTGTTTGAATTCATGGTAGTGCTGGGTCAGGGCAAGAGTGTTAAACGTTTAAAAGAAGCTATAGAAAAAATAGAAGAAGTGAAAAAAAGTAATTAATTAGACTTTCCAAATGACACGATTTAGTATAAAATAAAAAAAAGAAAAAATTATTATAAAGTTGAGGGATCGTCTAGTGGTAGGACACCAGACTCTGGATCTGGGAGCGGTGGTTCGAGCCCACCTCCCTCAGCCATTACAATATAAAATTAATCGTTAGTGAATAAGCCTAGCGTGGAGCGTACAGCGTTTAGCGTATAGTTAGGAAAGAGGAAGACAGAAGGTAAAAAGATAGTATCAAGTATCGAGTATATAGTATTGAGCTATATAGTGGAGAAAAGAAATACAAGAAGTAAATAGAGGGTAACTTACTGAATCGGTCAATCGGTCAATTGACCAATCGGTTCTGGCGCAATCGAATAGTGGTTAATTCAGCTGGCTCTCAATCAGCAAACGGGGGTTCAATTCCCCCTTGCGCCACCAATTTTTCTAAAAGTAAAATATAAGTTTAAGCTGAGCAGGAACTATCTACCTGCTTTTTTTTAATAGATTAACTAAAATTGTAAGCCAGAGCTTAAAACTTAAATTAAAATTAATATGATTATAATATAGTGATTGTAACCCAAAAAGTACACAAAATAGTAATGTAGGGGCACGATGCATCGTGCCCACAGGAGGAATTAGGCAATAATATGGCGAGGGCACAATTCTTTGTGCCCCTACAACATAATTATAACTAAAAAGTTATGATTTGCTATAAAATTATCTGCAACTTACCATATACGCCACCTGTTGAAAATATTTTGGTTTTTTGGGAAATAACCATATTGTAAAATATAAAACAAATTAATCACTAAAATTAGTGCAAAAAAGAGGTAGAAATGAATAATAGAAATAATAGAGAAGTATTTCTAACCGTAGAAGGTTTGAAGAATTTAAAAAAAGAGATAAAGCATTTAGAGGGGGCAAAGAGAACAAAGATACAAGAAGATATTAGTCGAGCTCTAGAATACGGAGATATAACTGAGAATGCAGAATATAATATAGCCTTAGAAGCTCAGCGAATGAACGAAATAAATATTATCAGATTAAAACAGAAGTTAAGTCGGGCTAAAATAGTAGAGAAGGATTACTGTACAGAAGGGATTGGTATTGGCACTACTTTAAAGCTAAAAAATTTAAGTTCCGGAGAAGAAATTGAATTTATCTTTGTCCCGGACGACCAAATAGATTTCGCTCATAACAAGATATCTATAGGTTCTCCCTTAGGACAAGCCTTTTTAGGTCACCATGAGGGAGAAGAGGTTGAGATTGAAGTTCCTATCGGAATATTAAGATACAAAATATTAAAAATTTTAAAATGAAAACCAAAATATTAAAGATAAATCCCAAAAAAATAAATTTAGCTAAGATTAAAATAGCTGCGGAAGAGATAAAAAAGGGTAACTTAGTGGCTTTTCCAACCGAAACAGTCTATGGATTGGGAGCAGATGCCCTCAATGAGAAAGCGGTTGAGAAAATATTTCAAGCCAAAGGAAGACCATTTAATGATCCTTTAATTGCTCATATTGCCGATATAAAAGAATTGCATAGATTATCTAAGCAGGTCCCCCCGGTAGCTTTAAAATTAGCCAAAGCATTTTGGCCGGGCCCCCTTACCTTAGTCCTTAAAAAATCTAAATTAGTTTCAGGTATTGTTACTGCCGGTTTGGATACGGTTGCAATAAGAATGCCGGAAGATAATATTGCCTTAAGCTTAATTAGAGAGGCTGAAACTCCCATAGTAGCTCCCAGTGCCAATCTTTTTGGAAGGACAAGCTCCACTACTGCTCAACACGTAGCTGATGATTTAGACGGTAAAATAGAGATGATTATTGATGGAGGCAAGACAAAAGTAGGAGTAGAATCTACTGTTCTCGATATAACTACTAGACCCGTCCAGGTACTGAGGGCAGGGGGGATATCAGTGGAAAAATTAAAAGAAGTAATTAGCCAGGTAAAAATAAGTAAGGAGTTAGAAGAAGGTTTTCGTTCTCCAGGAATGCTAAAAAGTCATTATTCTCCTCAAGCAAGACTAATTTTAGTGGAAGAGAAAGGGGAATCCCAGGCAGGAGAAGTTCGTCAGTTGGCTTCTGAATATAAGGCACAAGGATTTAAAGTGGGGATAATGGCTAAAGAAGAAAATAAGGATAAGTATAAGGGATTTGAAGTTAAAGTTATAGGCAAAGGAAGTGAGTTAAACATTTGTGCAACAAATCTCTTCTCAACCCTAAGGAGTTTTGATAAGGAAGGATTTGAAATTATTATTGCTGAAGGATTAGAAGAACATGGTTTGGGTCTGGCAATAATGGAGCGATTAAGAAAAGCCTCTACCCCAAAATAAAATTTGACAGAAATCAAGGACTATGTTAATATTTTAAAAAATGTTAAGGAGTAGACAAGGTGGAGACAAAAAGAGAATTTACTAAATTAATAAATTCCTATAATTTTTATTACTACTATTATTCCACCGATGTTTATGCCTTAACATCTTAGAAGTTTAAAATAAGATATCATAGGCATAGACATCGGTTTTATGCCTGTGATATCTTTATATATTTGCATATAAAGGTCATAGGTTTTGTAAATTCCTATGGCTTTTTTATTTTTAGTCTATTCATTTGTGAAAATGTAAAGGGGCGACTCATCGAATCCATAAAAACCACTCGAGGTGAATAAATTCACTCTTTAAAGTGGATTGTAGCAAATTGTGACAAAGGGACGTCCCCTGACACGGAAAAGAGGTGAGAGTGTGTTAGTAAGAGGAATAAGAGGAGCTACAACTGTTGATAGGAATAGCAAAGAAGAAATTATTAAAAGAACTAAAGAATTATTAACGGTCTTAAAAAAAGAAAATGGTTTTAAAATCGAAGATATGGTAAGTATTTTTTTCAGTGCCACTCCTGATTTAAACGCTGCCTTTCCGGCTCAGGCTGCGCGAGAATTAGGCTGGGAACAAGTGCCTCTTTTTGATATGCAAGAGATAGATGTTCCGGGGAGTTTACCCGGATGTATTCGAATATTAATCCAGATAAATTGCTCTAAAAATCAAACAGAAATAAAGCATTGTTATTTAAGAGGAACAAAAATATTAAGAAAAGATCTAATTAAGGGAACCTTAGATTAAAAGGAGAGTGAGACAAAATGATTATTGTAATGAATGGTAAAACTAATGATTCTGATGTAGAAAAAGTAATAGAGAAATTGCATGAAATGGGGCACAAAGTACACATTTCTCGAGGGGAAAAACGGATTATTTTGGGAGTAATCGGGGATGTGGAAAATTTAGCTTCTGTGCCTTTTTATGCCTTTAATGGAGTCGAAGAAATTATTCGTATTGCAAAACCTTATAAATTAGCAAGCAGGGAATTTAAGGATTTTGATACTATCGTCAAAGTAAAAGATGTAATTATTGGAGGGAAAGAAGTAATAGTGATGGCTGGTCCTTGCGTTATAGAAAACGAAAAACAAATATTTGAGACTGCCCGCTATGTCAAAGCTTCAGGAGCAAAGATATTACGAGGAGGAGCTTTTAAACCCCGGACTTCTCCTTACAGTTTTCAAGGATTAGGGGAAGAAGGTTTAAAGTTATTGGCTCAGGCGGGGAAAGAGACAGGTTTAGCAGTTGTAACTGAAGTGATGTCGGTTAATCAAATTGATTTAGTCGCTGAGTATACCGATATACTTCAAGTAGGCGCTCGTAATATGCAAAATTTTGTATTATTAAAAGAACTGGGTAAACTTAAAAAGCCCATACTGCTTAAAAGGGGAATGTCAGCTTCTATAGAGGAAATGCTATTGTCAGCAGAATATATTTTATCTCAAGGAAATTACGAAGTAATATTATGTGAGCGAGGAATACGCACTTTTGAAAACTATACCCGCAATACCTTAGATTTAAGCGCAGTCCCTGCATTAAAGAGGTTGAGCCACTTGCCAGTAATTGTAGATCCCAGTCATGCTACCGGTAGATGGAGATTGGTTAGTCCAATGGCCAAAGCTGCTATAGCTGCTGGAGCAGATGGCCTACTTATCGAGGTCCATCCAGACCCCAGGAGTTCGCTTAGCGATGGAGCTCAAACTTTAAAGCTCGATACTTTTACTCAATTAATGAAAGAATTAAGACCTATAGTTCAGGCGGTAGGCCGAGAATTGGGTATACCTGCCGAACATAACTTAGAGGGGATGAAAAATTAAGTGGAACTTGTTATAGAAAAAATTAACAAATTAAAAGGAAATATAGCTGTTCCGGGAGATAAATCAATATCTCACCGCTCTCTAATTTTAGGGTCTATTTCTCAGGGAGAAACTCGAGTATACAATTTATTAAATTCCTTAGATTGTCTAAGAACCTTAGGATGTATGCAAGCCTTAGGAGTGAAAATAGAGTTAGATGAAAATAATTCTATTAAAATAAAAGGCAAAGGATTATATGGATTGCAAGAACCGAAAGATATACTCGATGTGGGAAATTCCGGAACGACCATTCGTCTCTTAACCGGTTTGCTTAGTGGACAGGATTTTTATTCTGTTTTAAACGGGGATGCTTCAATCAGAAAGAGACCCATGAAAAGAGTAGTCGAACCGCTTAGGTTAATGGGAGCAGCTATATGGGGCAGAGAAAATGGTCGGCTAACCCCTTTAAGCATTAAAGGAAAGAAATTAAGTCCCCTACGATATACTTTGCCTGTAGCCAGTGCTCAAGTTAAATCAGCCCTCCTGCTGGCTGGTCTTTATACTGCCGGAGAAACAGTTATTAAAGAACCACTCACTACCAGGGACCATACTGAGAGGATGTTAGAAATTATGGAGGCAGATATAAAGATTTCTCCTCCCGAAGTTAAAGTAATGGGCGGGAAGGAATTAAAAGGAGCGGATATTTTTATACCTGGTGATATTTCTTCTGCTGCTTATTTCATAGTGGCTGCCAGTATATTAAAAGGTTCTCAAATTACAATTAAGCAGGTAGGAGTTAATCCAACCAGAACAGGAATAATCGAAATACTAAAAAAGATGGGGGCAAAGATTGATATTTTGAATCATCAGATAAAATCGAATGAATCTCAAGCTGATTTAAAAATAGAATATTCAGAGTTAAAAGGGGTAGAGATTAGAAAAGGAGAGGTGCCTTTATTAATTGATGAATTACCTCTTATTGCAGTGGCGGCAAGTCAGGCGCAGGGTAAAACGGTAGTAAGCGGAGCAAAGGAATTAAGAGTAAAGGAGACTGATAGGATAAAAGCAATAGTCAGTGAACTAAAAAAGATGAGAGTAGATATTAAGGAAAAAGAAGATGGTTTTATAATAGAAGGGCCCTCTAAATTGAAGGGGGCAGTTTGTGAAAGTTATAATGATCACCGAATCGCTATGTCTTTAGCAGTAGCTGCTTTATTAGCCGAAGGAAAAACAGTTATAAAAAATCCAGAATGTATAGATATATCTTTTCCCGGCTTTGAAAAAACTTTACAAAATTTGATTAATTTTTAATCTATCATTGCGAACGTAGTGAAGCAATCTCTATAAAGAATCAAGGTGCAGGTGTAAATGAAAAAAGAAATTAACGGAAAGACCAAAATAATCGGGATAATCGGTAGAAATATAGAAAATAGTCTTTCCCCACTTATCCATAACCAAATAATACGCAAATATTCTTTAAACTTTTGTTATCTACCTTTTCAAGTAGCAGAAACCGACTTAAACAAAGCTATTCAAGGGATAAAAGCCCTGAATATAAAAGGGGTAAATATTACCTTTCCTTACAAAGAAAAGGTGATTGAATTTTTAGATGAATTGGAAGAATCCGCTCGGAGAATTGGAGCAGTAAATACTATTGTCAATAATAAAGGGGCTCTCACCGGTTACAATACTGATGTAATTGGTTTTAAAAAAAGCCTGCAGGAAGATGGAAAATTTGTCATAAAAGAAAAAAAGGCAGTTATTTTAGGAGCAGGAGGGGCTGCTCGGGCAGCAGTTTGTGCTCTCTTAGAGGAAGAGATAGAAGAAATATGTATTTTTAATCGGACTTTGGAAAAGGCGAAAAAGATTAAACAAGATCTATCGTCCTTTTTTCCCAAAAGCCGTATTAGCATATTCCCTTTAGAGAAAGAAGACTTAAAAGATAAAATAGAGAAGGCCCATCTTTTGGTTAACACCACTTCTATAGGAATGGCACCCCGGGTCGATAATACTCCTTTACCTGATGAAAAATTGTTTCACCCTAATCTCTTAGTTTATGATCTTATCTATCACCCGGCTAAGACTCTTTTTTTAAGACAAGCTGAGAGGGCTGAAGCAAATGTAATTAACGGATTGCCGATGTTAGTCTATCAGGGCATAGAGAGTTTTTATCTCTGGACCGGGCTTAAACCAGAAGGGAAGGAAGTATTAGAAATAATTAAACGGAGCGTTTAGATTGCTTAGAAGCCGAAAAGAAAGGAGAAAGAGGAAAAATGCTAAGATTTCTTGATGCAGGAGAATCTCATGGGAAATGTCTAATGGGAATAGTAGAAGGATTGCCGGCAGGTCTTTGCTTAAAAGAAGAAAAGATCAATCTTGATCTAAAAAGACGTCAAGGGGGGTATGGCAGAGGAGAGAGGATGAAGATTGAACAGGATCGAGTTGAGATATTATCTGGATTAGTAGAAGGGAAAACTATAGGAAGCCCGCTTGGCTTAATGATAAAAAATAAAGACTGGGAGAATTGGCAAGATAAAAAATATCCCTCTTTAACTATCTCTCGACCAGGACATGCCGATTTTGCTGGTGCCATAAAATATGGATTTAAAAATGTAAGGAAAGTTTTAGAAAGAGCCAGTGCTCGACAGACTGCTATGAGGGTGGCTATAGGCTCAGTAGCCCAACAATTTTTAGAAGAATTTAATTTAAATATTTATAGTTATGTATTAAGGATTGGACAGGTTAAAGCCCGGAGAATTACTTCTTTTAATCCAAAGATAAAAGCTGAAATAAATAAATCACCAGTATATTGCGTAGATGGAATAGCATCAATTGGAATGTGTAGAGAGATAGATCGAGCTCGGGAGAAAGGAGATACTTTAGGCGGGGTATTTGAGGTGGTAATTTCCGGTGTTCCTATCGGTTTAGGAAGTTATGTTCAATGGGATAGACGTCTGGATACTCAATTAGCTTCAGCTTTTATGAGTATACCAGGGGTAAAGGCAGTAGAAATAGGCGAAGGAATAGAAGCCTCGGAGAAAAAAGGTTCAGATGTCCATGATGAAATTTTTATTCAAGATAAGCCAAAAAATAATTCTTCTCGATATTATCGAAAAACTAATCGAGCAGGGGGCATAGAAGGTGGAGTTACCAATGGAGAAGAGGTGGTAATTAGAGCCTATCTTAAACCTATACCCACTTTAATTAATCCTCTTCATTCTATTGATTTTGCCACTAAAAAGGAGACAAAAGCAATTTATCAAAGGTCTGATATATGTGTAGTCCCAGCTGCCAGTGTAGTGGGAGAGGCAGTAGCAGCCTGGGGAATAGCGGCAGCTTTTTTAGAAAAATTTGGCGGAGATTCTTTGGTCGAAATTAAAGAAAATTATGAAAATTACAAGAAAAGGCTTTAAAAGACATGAGGAAAAATATTATTATTACCGGATTTATGGGGACTGGCAAGAGTGTGGTGGCAAAAGAATTAGCCCGAAAATTAAAAATGGAATACATAGATACGGATCAGACAATTGAAAAGCGCCAGGGGTTGAGTATATCGGATATTTTTGCAAGATATGGGGAAAAGTATTTTCGAGAACAAGAGAACAAATTAGTGAAAGAATTATCTAAGAAAGAAAATATGGTGATTGCTACCGGCGGAGGAACATTGCTTTCTTCGGATAACACTAGAATATTAAGCCAGAAAGGAAAGATAATTTGTCTTTATGCCGATTCCCAGACTATTTATAATCGGGTAAAAAGAAAGAATAATCGGCCACTCCTAAACGGAGAAAATATTTTAGATAATATTAATCATCTCATGAAAGAAAGAAAGAAAATATATGATAATATAAAGTGGAAAATTGATACCACTAATTTTACAACTCAGGAAGTCGTGGATAAGATAATAAATCTTTTAAAGTTAGAGAGGTGAGTAGGTGAAGGTGAAAGAGATTACAGTAAAAATTACGGAAGATAAAGAATATAAGATTTGCATCGAAAAGGGAATTCTTAATAATTTGGGCGAGCATTTATCTAAGGTAATAGAGAATAAGAGGGTTATTGTAATTACCAATCCTTTAATAAACAGCCTGTACGGAGCTAAACTTTTATCCGCTCTAAGAAAGGATGGGTTTAAATCTGATTTAATAGAAGTGCCCGATGGCGAGAAATATAAATCCCTATCTACGGCAAAATATCTCTATGATGAATTATTAAAAAGGAAAGCAGACAGAACCACTGCACTTATAGCTTTGGGTGGAGGAGTTATAGGAGATTTAACCGGATTTGTCGCTGCTACTTATATGAGAGGCCTGCCCTTGGTACATATTCCTACCACTCTTTTAGCCCAGGTAGATAGCAGTATTGGGGGGAAAGTTGCGGTTGATCATCCTTTAGCTAAAAATATAATCGGGAGCTTCTATCAGCCTAAGGCAGTTTATATTGACCCTGAGGTTCTGCAGACTTTATCAGATAAAGATATAAAAAATGGAATAGTAGAGGCTATAAAGATAGCAGTTATTAAATCTCCGGTTTTCTTTAAATGGTTAGAAAAAAATATTGATCAATTATTGAAAAAACATAAAGACCTACTATGTGAAGTTGTTAAAGAAGCTGTTTTTTTAAAGGTGGACATAGTTTTGAAAGACCCCTGGGAAAGTGGATTACGCAAAGTACTAAACTTTGGCCATAGTATTGGCCATGCCCTGGAAGCAGGGGCAGGATATCAAGATTTAAGTCATGGTGAGGCAGTAGCCTTAGGTATGCTAATCGAGACTAAAATAGCTCGGAATAGAGGAATGTGCTCGGAGGATTTTGAAGAAAAAATTAGGAAAATGTTGTCATTCCCGACCTCTTCTTTGTCATTCCCGCGAAAGCGGGAATCTATATTTAAATACATTAAAAATATAGACTACAACCAGTTCTGGGAAACATTAACTTTAGATAAAAAAAACTATCAGGGTAAAATAACATTCATTCTACCAGAAGCTCTGGGGAAAGTTAGTCCAATTGACAATATAAATAAAGAAGAAGTAATAAAAGCTTTAGAAGAATTTAAAAAGGAGTGGAAATTATGTTAAAGATAGGAATAATTAATGGACCAAATTTAAATATGCTGGGGAAAAGGGATCAGAAAATTTACGGTAATTTAACTTTAGAAGAAATGAACTGTAAAATAAAATCTTTTGCCGAGAAGGAAGGCATTGAACTGGTCATAACGCAGTCCAATTTCGAGGGGGAGATTATTGAATTTATTCAGCAGAACTCTTCAAAGCTAAATGGTTTAATTATCAATCCGGCAGCTTATACTCATTATAGTTATGCTATTGCCGATGCTCTTAGAGACTGTCCAATTCCAATAATTGAAGTTCATCTTTCTAATATATTTTCCCGAGAAGATTTTCGGGGGAAATCAGTAACCGCTCCTGCTTGTATAGGACAAATTGCCGGCTTCGGCTGCCAAAGTTATATTCTCGCTATCCATGCTCTTCAAGATTTGTTAAAAAAAAGGAAGTAGTAAAATAAATCGGTCAATTGTATTGTCTTGTATCTTGTATTTAATACTAACGACTATTCACTATTCACTAACGACTAATTTAATTGGTCAACTAATATATTTGTCATTCCCTCGAAAGAGGGAATCTATTTCCTGCTTTGTCATTGCGAGGAGCGAAGCAACGAAGCAATCTCTATATCAAATGTAGGGGTTTGATTTATCAAACCCGAATAATAATGGGTCGAATGAATTCGACCCATACTCTAAAAATCATTACGAACGATCTCAGGAACTGTGGCAATATCAAATGTAGGGGCTCGATTCATCGAGCCCGCTAATAAGAAGGAGAAAACAAAATGAAAGAGGAAAGCGACTTTAGCTTTAACAAGATAACCATCATCGGTGTAGGTCTAATCGGCGGCTCACTCGGATTAGCTCTAAAAGAAAAGAACCCAAATTTCAAAATTGTAGGAATAGATAAACAAGAAATAATCGAAAAAGCAATTGCTCGAGGTGCTATTGATGAAGGAACAGTTAATCTCGAAGAAGGAATAAAAGAAGCTGATATAGTAATTATTGCTACACCTGTAAAAACGATTTTAAACATATTGACTCAAATTAATCCTTTTCTTAAAAAAGGATGCCTGGTTACTGATACTGGGAGCACTAAGCAACAAATTGTACAAAAAGCAAATAAAGTACTATCTAAAGATGTATTTTTTATTGGCGGTCATCCTATGGCAGGTTCAGAAAAATATGGTATAGAGTCAGCAGATCCTCATCTCTTTCAAGATAAAACTTATATCCTAACCCCTAATAATAAAAGCAATTTAGTAGTATTAGAAAAAATATCTTTATTAATTAAGATGATAGGCGCAAAGAAACTGATATTAGATCCCCTTGAGCACGACAGAATTGTTAGTGCAGTGAGTCATCTACCTCAAATTATCGCAGTTTCCCTGATCAATGCAACAGGTGAATTGGCTCTACGGGGAAATAACAATAATTATTTTAAAGCCGTCGGAGAGGGATTTAAAGATATGACCCGAATTGCTTCCAGTCCTTATAAGATGTGGGAAGATATCTGCGAAACCAATCAAGAAAATATTTTGGAAATGATTCAGGAATTTAGAAATTATCTTGAAGTAATAGAAGATAAACTCAAAAATGATCCCAACAGTTTAAAAGAAGAATTCCAAAAAGCAAGCAAATTAAGAGAAAGTATATAGAATATTAGGAAATTTGCCGATTGACCAATTCTCCAATTTACCGATTTTTTGAGTTTACCAGTCCTCCAGTAAAATTGGTTGATCATAAGTCGTAGGTGCAGACTTTGTATCTACCCGTAGGACAGGCGTCTCGCCTGTCTATTAATGAATAATTATTTTCTTAGTTTTTTGTTTTGCACTTTTTGTTTTTCACTATATCCTATCCGCTAAACGCTGTACGCTATACGCAAGAATGCGAGATACGATTCACGAGATACGAGATACGAATAAGAATCCTGTTTTCTTTTTTTATTGAGAATTCCCCTCATTTATGCTATAATTTAACTGCCGGATAAGGGGAAAAATATGAACGTTACCAATAAAGATGAAGTAAAAAATGTAGCTGTAAACAGAAAAGCACGACATGATTACCATATATTAGATACTTACGAAGTAGGGTTGGTCCTAAAAGGAACAGAAGTAAAGTCTTTAAGAGAAGGCAAGGTTAGTTTACGTGAAAGTTTCGCTCAATTTGAAAATAATGAACTTTATATAATGAGTATGCATATTTCGCCTTATGCCTTTGGCAACATATTTAATGTTGACCCCAGAAGGAAACGTAAATTACTTATGCATAAACGAGAAATTAACCGTTTAAGAGGGCAGGTTGAGGAGAAAGGTTTAACCCTGGTGCCTTTGCGAATTTATTTTAAAAGAGGTCATGCCAAGATCGAATTGGCTCTGGCTAAAGGAAAAAGGTTATACGATAAACGAGAAGCATTGGCTGAGAAAGATGCCCGAAGAGAAATAGAAAGAGAATTAAAGAATAAAGAATGGGGGCGATAGGTTTCGACAGGGATAAGAGAGGTAAGAACAGCGGGTCGAGGTTCCATGTCCTCGTAAAACCGTGGAAAAACATTAATTGCTAGAAACGA
>Ga0209979_1004144_pt1 | contig 12181 bp, 11 predicted proteins | sample AnhtaG_FD_183114 | JGI IMG/M metagenome (GOLD analysis project Ga0209979, IMG submission 183114) | Deep subsurface microbial communities from Anholt, Denmark to uncover new lineages of life (NeLLi) - Anholt_01485 metaG (SPAdes) (version 2) | ecosystem: Environmental > Aquatic > Marine > Oceanic...
TTTCAAGGCTGCGACGGGGATTCGAATTCCCCTGGGGGCACCTCGATGTCTGCTGACTGCACCGGGCCAGCTGGCCCGACCACCGGGGCGTGGCCGGGCCCTTTCTTTTTCAAGGGCGCACGATGGGCCACGAGAAGGACCGCACATCTTCGAATCGCCAGAGCGGCCCGGCTGCGCGTAGATGGTGGGGCAATGGGATCACCCACGTGTCCACCTGGGCGCTCTACAGCTAGATTCAGCTCGTTTCCGATGAGCGACATGTGGCTTCCATCAGAGTTTTCCACAAAGTTTCCACAGCTTTGCGCAAAGTGTGGATAACTTTGGGGCCTGGGACGGTGCCGGCCGGGCAATGGCCGTGATACGGTCGCGCGATCACGCCTACGCCCTGGTCGTCCAGGTCGGTCGGTGTGTGATCGGCTACTGCAATCATCGGGGGTGCGGTCCGGCGGCGTTCGCCGGGTCGTGGCAATACACGTTGTGCGCGTGGCGGAAATGTGGTATAATAGGTGCGTGATGGTAGCACGCGTCCTTCGGCAAGGAAGGCGATGGCGCAGTTCGGCTATGAGGGGATGATATCCCCTTCGCGGGCGGCGCTGTTGGGTTCCCCGTCAAGGCGCGGCCAAAGCTTCTCGCGATCGAGTCAAGCCTCAAAAAGGAGAGAGAGATGATCAGGCGAATGACCCGTCGAGAGCTGTTGCGCGTGGGCGGATTAGGCAGCATGGTGGCGTTTCTGGCTGCCTGCCAGCCCAAGGTTGTGGAGAAGATCGTAGAAAAGGAGGTGACCAAGATCGTCAAGGAGGTGGTGCAGGAGACGGTCATTGTCGAGGGCACACCCCAGGTGGTGGAGAGGGAGGTGACAAGGGTCGTTAAAGAGGTTGTGGAGGTCGAGAAGGTAGTAACACCAACCCCTAGACTGATCGCGCCTGCGAAGAAGGTGAAGCTGGTCTATTGGACCATTTTGGGGAATGTGGACGGGATCATCATGGATGCCATGGTGAAACAGTTCGAAGAGGGACATCCCAACATCGAGGTTGAGTCGTTCCAGGGCGTACCAGAGTTTGAAACTAAGCTTCAGACCTCTGTTCTAGCCGGGACTGGGCCAGACTTTGTTCTTTATCGGCTACATTACATCGCTCCTTATGCTGACAAAGGGATTGTTATGCCCCTAGATCCCGGTGAACTATCAGATCTTGGAATCGAGAAGGGGATCTATGACTCACGCGTCTGGGATGCCATGCATTACCAGGGTGAGCCCTATGCTGTACCACTCGACATCCACCTATTCGCCCTGTTCCGCAACCGGCGCATCTTTGAGGAGGGTGGGCTTGATCCAGATATTCCTCCAGCTACGTTGGAGGAATGGTATGAGATGGCCAAAGCCCTTAACAAAGGTGGGGTCATAGGAACAGCTATCTACGGTTGGCCCCCAGGTATGTTCTGGATCTGGTATGGCTTGATGAAGCAATGGGGCGGAGAGCTCTTCCTTGATGAAGGGACCAGAGTAGACTTGACAACACCAGCCCATATTGAACCGATGGAGTGGTGGCACAGGCTACGCTGGGATATCAACCCTGGGGCGATGAATGGAGATCTGATCCGCACTGGTCAGGTGGGATTATGGCTTGATGGGCCGTGGACCCTTAGCCTTTGGAGTGACCCTGAGAGGTCCAAGATCGTCGGTGAGTACGACATCTCTCTCCTGCCACAGCACGATCCTAGGAAACCAGCCGTCTGGGCCAATAGCCACCTTTTCTCGCTACCCCGTCCTGCGCAACCAGATGTGGATAAACATGTAGCGGCGCTTGCACTCATGAGGTGGGTATCTGAACATGCTCTCCAGTGGTCAGCGGAGGCTGGTCAGGTTCCGGCTAGTAAGGTTGTGCAAGACAGCTATGCTTGGCGACAAGGCGGAGGCCCGATCCTGGAAGGCAGCCGCAAGTTCGCTGAAGCTTTGCCCTACACCGTGTTCTTCCCTCAGCACCCTAAAATGCTGGAGGTTGGTGACCGTATCGCGGCTGCGCTTGATTCCGCTGTTAACACGGAGGAAGGCTCACCCGAAGGGGCAATGGCTAAGGCAACGGAGGAAGTCAATCAGATCCTTGCTGGGTAAGCCTAGCTGTTTGGCATGAGGTTGTGGTTGTGAGGTATGTCACCGTATGGTGGCATATCTCTTTGCCAGGCATGAGCAGGAGGGAGGGAAGGACCCTTAAGGGATCCGAACCTTTGTACTTATCCGAACCTTTGTACTTAAAGGAGTTGAGTATGATAGGGGTCACTCAATCAGCCAGCCGTTCCAAGTACCTGCAACTGAATGAAGAGCACCCTTTATATGCCTACCTTTACATATTGCCCTTTCTGCTTTTCTTTAGCACGTTTGTCTTGTATCCACTCTGGCGCGGTCTTTATACCAGCTTCACCCAGTACGATATTATGCATCCACCGGAGTTTGTTGGCCTGAAGAACTACCGTCGCCTGATAGTAGAGGATGGTCTCTTTGTCACTTGTTTGAGGAACACCTTATTCTTCATGCTCATGAATGTTCCTCTGGCGATTACAATACCTCTGATCCTAGCCGAACTGTTGAATGCACCCATATTTGGTCGGGGTTTCTTTCGCTCTTCGTTTGCTTTTCCGATCATGATTGCTGTTTCGGCTACTGGAATCATATGGGGATGGCTTCTGCATCCTGTCTTTGGCATCTTGAACCGTTACCTGCGGCTAGTTGGTTTGCCAGGACAGATGTGGTTATCCGAATCTGACCATGCTATGCCGGCTATCGTTCTGGTTAGCCTATGGTGGGGATTGGGATGGAATACGATCCTTTACCTGGCTGGTAGGCAGGAGATCCCGGTGTACCTCTATGAGGCAGCCAGGCTCGACGGTGCTAACACATGGCAACTGTTTCGGTATATTACGATTCCTGGCCTTATGACCACTACGCTCTATGTTACCGTGATGACTATTATAGCTTCTTCTCAAGTTTTCGGGCAAATATATGTGATGACCGCGGGTGGGCCAGGCGATGCAACTCGCACGATATCAATGTTCATTTATAACAATGGCTTTCTATACTTTAAGATGGGCTACGCATCTGCAGCTGCTTGGCTGCTGTTTCTTGTCATAAGCGTATTCGTTGTCATACAGTTTAGAATGTTGAGGAGCCGGATTATCTTCTAGCACCCCAGGCGGGTGAGCGGGCAAAACCATGACCATTGGACTGAGAAGCCATAAAGTTCGAGTGGTTCAACTAATTCGGTTTATCATACTGACTATCTCTACTATTTTATGGCTTGTGCCCATCTTATGGATAGTCATAACTTCGGTCAAGCCGGAGAACCAGATCCTTGAGCTCCCACCCCGCTGGTTTCCGAACCAGCTAAGCGACTTTACCGTAGCACATTATTTCTATGTATTGTTTGAGCCCCGTAGGTTGAGCATAGGACGCGCTTTTCTTAACACTACGATTCTATGCGCTATTATACCAACGCTAACTGTTATCATTTGTACCTGTGCTGCTTATGCTTTTGCTCGCCTCCAATTTCCGGGGCAGAATGTGCTCTTTGCTATTCTGGTTCTTGCTATGATCCTTCCAGGTCAGATTATACTATTACCGAACTTTGTCACATGCTGGCGGTTCGGTTGGCTTGACACTTATCATGCTATCATTTGGCCAGCATTAGCTGGTCCCGCGAGTGTATTTATGATGCGCCAGTTTATGCTCGGCATCCCTATTGAATTGGAAGAAGCAGCACGCATTGATGGCTGTAACCGTTTGGGGATCTTCCTGCGGGTGGACTTGCCTCTGGTTAAGGGGGCTATCCTTACTCAATTCTTCTTCAGTTTTCTCGGCACTTGGAACAGTTTCATGTGGCCTCTCATTGTGCTTAATGACCTCCAGAAAATGACTTTACCCGTAGCACTTGCTCTGCTCCAAGGAACGTACTGGAGTGAATACGGTAAGCTCATGGCTTGTGCTGTTGTTAGCGCGGTACCTCCTAGTCTTCTCTTCGTTTTCGGACAGAAGTTAATCATTCAGTCGATCACTCTCACAGGTTTGAAAGGCTAGCGGTTTGGGATAAGGCGTGCTGTGAGTACTCGATTGGTTAGTTGTAGCTATGAGTATTTCGGGGAGGGCCAAATGGGGGCAACGGTCATAGTATATCCGGAGTTCCTTCATGAAGGGAGGATTTCTCCTCTTCTCTATGGAAATTTCGTCGAGTTTCTGGGTGCACAAGTAGCCAGTCTTTGGGCCGAAATGCTCTGTGACCGTGCATTGGAGGGCTTAGCCGAAGTCAGTGATGCCACGCGTGACTATTGGATCTCGCCAGTGCTGGAGGAAAATCCATTCTACCATAGTGGCTATCTTGAACGGCCTTGGTTTCCAGTAGGAAAGCATAGCGGTGCCCATTGGACGCGCGACAATAACCAAGCTTTCCGCGGGCGTTTCTGCCTGCGGATTGACATTGATGCTCCATCTCATAATCAGCCTCGTGGTATTGCACAACGGGGTCTATCAGTGGAAGCGGGAAGGACCTATCGCGTTGAACTGCATTTACGCGGTCAATCACTCCAGGCGCCGGTGGTGGTAACTATTGGTCGTGATATGGGGCATCTAACAGATGCCTATGCCAGCTATACGTTTGATGAAATCGGATCAATTTGGAAGCACTTTGAGGTAGAATTGACCCCAGCATACAGTGATTCAGAAGCCGATTTAATCATCAAGACAACTGGGCCTGGGACTCTCTGGATTGATAATCTCTCCTTGATGCCTGCTGATGCAATTGACGGATGGCGCTCAGATGTTGTAGAGCTGATCAGGAAAGTGCGTCCAACAATCGTTCGCTTCCCTGGTGGATGCTATACCAGTTTTACCCATTGGGCTGATGCCATTGGCCCTCGTGAGAAGAGGAAGCCTTTCATAAATCCTTACTGGGGTGGGCTAGAGCCAAACGATGTTGGAACCGATGAATTACTGCGGTTACTTGAGCATATAGGGGCAGTGCCACAGATTTGTGTCAATATGATCACTGGCACGCCTGAAGAAGCAGCCGCTTGGGTTGAGTACTGTAATGGTGCGATTGACACAGAGTGGGGCGCGTGTCGTGCCACCAACGGACATATCGAACCTTACAATGTTCGTTATTGGGAGATGGGGAATGAACCATACCGACGATACAAAACAGCTGAGGAATATGCCCGTGTTCTGAATGAATTTTCTGCTGCCATGCGGGCTGTCGATCCCACAATTGAGCTAATGGCTGCAGGTTATGGGCCTTATCGAAAACATGTGGACCGCATTGTGAAGATTGCTGGTGGGCAGATTGACTTCATTGCGCTTCGTGCCAATGTGGCAGAGGAGATCCTGACGGTAGCAAAGCAAATTGAACGTGCCATTCCACCAGGCCGTCGGATTAAGATAGCCTCCACAGAATGGATCAGTCGCACTCCCCACCTTGATGCACGAGTGCCACCCAAAGGTAGGTGGGAGGATATGTGTTGGTGGGAAACAAACAAGGCAACTTGGGACTATGCTTTGCAAGCTGCTCTCACCTTGAATGATTTCCAGCGAGTGAGCCATTGGATTGAGATTGCCAATTTCAACAACTTAGCCAATACCTGGTTACAGAGTTGCATCGAGGTCGAGAAATCACGCGCGTTCTTAACAGCAGCAGGCTGGGTGTTCCATCTCTATAGTTACTATTGTCAAGGGATCTATCCCTTGCGTGTCGAACATGAGACTCAACTTGATGTTATGGCCAGTCTAGGGTGCCAGAAGAAGCGGGTATATCTTATGGTCGTAAATGATACTGAGGAACAAATCCACACAAGCATTCAACTGGAGGGCTTTGGTACCCCAATAAAAACCGAATGCTGGACTGTCTCAGGCCCAGCTTACGAAGCAAGGAACTCCTTTGCTCATCCGCACACTATTGCCTTGCAGCCAGTGCTTGTTCATTTATCTAGAACAGAATTGTTGCATGGCTTTCCCCCCTTGTCAGTGACTGCTTTAATCCTAGACGCAGAACCTTTTCAGTAGAATGTGTCTATGATCTGAGAGTGAAGGGGGAAAAGTAGTGGAGGCATCCTTGCTTCCTGAGCCAGCGAGGGGCCACTGGGCAGTGCTGATTAGTCGAGGCGAATGGCGACAGTGGCATAACCGAGCTGACACGACACCACGGCCGGGCAGGTGGTCATGCTCCCTGCGCCCACATGGGACGGCGTGACGAACTCCCCCCGGAACGAAGAGACTGTCTCTGGGGCAGAGAATGTACACCCCGTCTCCCAGCCTGATCTCGAGCTCGCCACTGACCACGTAGGTGATCTGCTCGTGGGGATGGCTGTGAGCCTGCAACTGCGCTCCCGCCTCAAAGGTGCTCTCCAACACCATAGCTCGCTCCCCCCAGGCCAGCGTGCGCCGGCAGATCCCCGGCACCGCCTCCCCGTGCACAGACTGCTGCAATAAGGCGTTGCGGCGTAGGGGCGGGGTTGCCCATCCTGGCCGGGCCAGGGAAACCCGCCCCTACTGCCAGACCCTCATTCAGCACTCTGTGGACCGGCGATCGCCGGCGAAGCAGTGCGGTGTCTGGACAGGAAGCCGACCAGCGTCTATAATTGCATCGGGGCGCTCACACGGCGCACATCCTGGGTTGTGGCCACAGCGACCTTGCCCAGCGCAACAGGAGGTGGTTCGATGCTAGTCAGACAGCGGATGTCTCGCCATCCAGTCACCATCACGCCAGATACTTCGCTGCACAATGCGCTCAATGCCATGCGCGATCACAAGGTCCGGCGTCTGCCCGTGCTAGACCAGAAGGGCAAGCTGATTGGCATCGTGTTGGAGAAAGACCTGCTCTACGCTTCCCCCTCCCCTGCCACCAGCCTGAGCGTGTGGGAGCTGAACTACCTGGTCTCCAAGATCACGGTCGAGGAACTGATGAGCCGTGACGTCATCACCGTGGGCGACGATTGTCCCATCGAAGACGCCGCGCGCATAATGGTGGACAACAGCATCAGCGGTCTGCCAGTCATGCATGGCGTCAAACTAGTGGGCATGATCACCGAAAGCGATCTGTTCAAGGTCTTTCTGGAGCTATTGGGCGCGCGCGATAGGGGGCTGCGCGTCACCATCAAGGTGGAAGAGCAAAAGGGTGTCCTGGCTCGCCTCACCGACGCCCTGGCCTCTCATGGTGCCAACATCGTGACCCTGGGCACCTTTGGGGGCGACGATCTGGCCACGCGCGAGATCGCCTTCAAGGTACAAGGTGTCGATGCTCAGGCGATGCGGGGCATCATCAACGACCTGGGCGCTGAGCTGTTGGACATACGGGAGACCTAGCTCGGAGGGTGTTCGCAAGAGTAGGGCACTGTTATACTGTGTTTCCGATTCTTGACCCCCGCATCGATTCATGCCATCATACGGGCGGGCACGTCGGATGAGTGTAGCCCCAGCCCAGCCGCCAGCAGGGCATTCGCTTTCGTCCTTTGATCCCGTCTGTACCGTGCGGAGCACTGCGGTCACGCGGCGAACTGCCTGTCTGCCCCGAGCCACATCGGAGTGAGTTGTTTCATGCTCGGCACCAGCAATTGCCCGTTAATCGCTATGTGTGGTACAATAGGCGCATATTATACTCTGAAAGCGGCTTCTCAAAGGCGAGGAACCCGAGGGAGGCGCGAGCCCCAGAAACGATCCCCGCAGGCATCAATGTCGGACCCTGAGCCAGGAGCGGGGGTGGCTGCCCCGTACTGCCCGGCATAGCAGCCCGGCCCGACGCTCATACCATGCTCACATTATCTAGGAGGAACAAGAAATGAGAAAGCGCGCAGCTCTCATAGTTGTCTCGATGGCTGTGATCCTGGTTCTCTCAGGGTGTGCTGCCAAGTACGAATGCGCAGACGCCTGGGGGTGTGCCGAGTTTGAGAAAGGCCAGACCATCAAGGTCGGCTACGTTGGCCCCACGACCGGCGACTACTCGGCCTTTGGCATCGACATCTCGCGTGGTGCCGAGCTGGCGATCAAGGACCAGCCAGAAGTGAAGGGCTTTGAAATCGAGCTGCTCATCGAGGACACCCAGGGCACGCCTGAGCAAGGCGCAGCCGTGGCCAACAAGTTCGCCGCTGACCCACGAGTCGTGGCCGTCGATGGCCACACTTTCTCCGGCTCGACCGAGGTGGCCATCCCCATCTATGGGGATGCTGGCATCGTGATGATGTCGCCATCGGCGACCGACCCCGACCTGACCGACCTGGGATCAGAAGTCTTCAACCGGGTGGCCTTCCACGACAGGATGCAGGGCGAGTTTGCCGCCAAGTACCTCTATAACACCCTTGGTGTTCGCAAGATCGCCATCATGCACGACGGCGGCGCCTATGGGCAAGGTCTGGCAGAGATGACCGCTGGCTTCTTCGTGGGATTAGGAGGCACGGCGGTGGGCACCGAGGCCATCACCCCGGGTGAGGCCGACTATAGCGCGCCACTGGCTGCTATCTCCGCTCTTGGGCCCGAGCTGATCTACTTTGGCGGCTACGATGCCGATGCTGCCGTGCTGGTCACCCAGATGGCTGGTGCAGGCCTGGAAGGGGTCTTGTTCTTTGGCTGTGACGGTACCTACGGTGTGAACTATCTCGATCTGTCGGGCGATGCGGCGGACGGCACCTTTTCAACCTACGTGCCCATCCCCGAGTCGGGAGCTTTCACCACGTTCAAGGCAGACTACGAGGCGGCCTATGGTGACCCGCAGGGCAAGCTGAGTCCCTTCAGCCCCCACGGCTACGATTCCATGGCCATCCTGATCAAAGCTATGGACGAAGTGGCGGTAGAGAGCGGCAGCTCTTTGATCATCCCACGCAAGGCCCTGGCCGATGCGGTGCGCGCTACCAAGGACTACCAGGGACTGACCGGCTCGATCACCTGCAGCGACACGGGTGAGTGCGCGGCGGCGGCTATCCAGTTCATGAAGGTAGTGGGTGGCGAGTGGGTGGTGGCTCCAGGCCAGTAGACCCCATTCCCTGTCAATAGACAAGTAGGGGCGCATGACCGTGGTGCGCCCCTGCTTTGCAGCCGCTTCATTGCTTTGCCCTGACCGCCCAGTCGCTGACCCAAGAGGGCAGCCCCGGACCAGAGTTCTCAGAAGCAGGTATCTCATCATGGCCGACGATGCTCCCTCTCGCCCCACTCGCTCCTTCAACCTTGGGCGTTTCCTCACCCCAGCGATAGGTGTGTTGGTGGTCGCCTTTATACTGTGGCGACTGTGGGGCGTGTTGTTCGTCGAACGGATCTACGGACCCGATACGTGGGTGCGTTTTGCAGTCTCTGGCGTCATCTTGGGCGGCGTCTATGCTTTGATCGCTCTGGGATACACCCTGGTCTATGGCATCCTCTTCATGATCAATTTCGCCCACGGTGACGTCATGATGTTGGGGGCCTTTGCCGGCTATTTCACCCTGGAGGCGTTCAGTTCTGCAGGTCTCTTGAACAAGAGCCTGGCTTGGTCCATCGTTTCGGTCGCCGTCACCTTTGTGGCTGGCATACTCACTAGCACGGTCGCAGCGGTGATCCTGGAACGCATCGCCTACCGCCCTCTGCGCAAAGCACCTCGCTTGGTGCCGCTGATCAGCGCCATTGGGGCATCGCTGTTTCTGGAGAACATGGCCCAATTGGTGTTCGGTTCCGCGCGTCGCAGGTACACGAATCCAGAGATGATCCAGCACAACGTGGGCTGGAACCTCACCGTGTCTGGCGAGCAAGTGCTCATCACCTACACAGGCGTCCTCACCTTCGTCCTCTCCATCCTCCTGATGATCGGCCTGTATGTCCTGGTGCAGCGCACCAAAGCGGGCAAGGCCATGCGCGCCGTGGCCGAAGACAAAGAGATCGCCGCTCTCATGGGCATCGACGTGGATCGGGTGATTGGCAGCACCTTTGTCATCAGCGGCGTGCTCGCCGGGGCAGCAGGGGTGATGTGGGGCCTGCACATGGGCATCGTCTATCACTATGTGGGCTTTATTCCCGGCATCAAGGCGTTTACGGCCGCGGTGATGGGCGGCATCGGCAACATCCCCGGAGCCATGCTGGGAGGACTCGCTCTGGGGCTCATGGAGGCTTTGGGTCCAGCCGCGTTGGGCATACCTTTCCAACTCAAGGACGTTCTGGCGTTTTCGATTCTGGTGTTGGTTCTGGTTTTCCGCCCGACGGGGTTGCTGGGAGAGGTGCTGTCAGAGAAGAAGATGTGAACGGCCCTCTTTTGCCGGTGCGGATCGGGAGCGATCAATGAGCCATGTCCGTTCTAGCCTGAGAAACAGCCTGCTGACAAGTGGCATCAGTTGTTGCGCTGTGTTGCTGGGTTTGACAGGTCTCGCCGGCGCGATGGTGGCAGACTGGTTTGGCTTGCCCACACGGACCGTGGGTGCCTGGGTCTTGTTGCTGGCCATCGCTTTCTGGGGTGGGGCAAGGACGGTCGGCCACTCCAAGTCCGCGAGCGTCGTTGCAGGGAGCCTGATGCCGAGCGCAACCCATGCCTTCGTGCTGGCACTCTTTGTTGGGCTCATATCTTCTCTGTTGGATTCCGGCGTCAACATGCGAGAATACCTGACCCAGATGTCCCCGGAGGCTGTGGGCCTGCTCACCTTCGGGTTCGCGCCGTGGGCGGCCTCCCTGGTCGTGTTCGTGGCCCTGTTGGCCGCGGGGGTGGCAGGGGCGGCGGTTGTCTTTGCCTCGGTCCGCCATCGATGGCGGGAATCATGGGCAAGGGGATGGCGTGGGGTCCGGACCAAGGTGATGGCTGCGCCTCTGGTATCGCGCTTTGCCCGGCACAAGAGCTCGCGACGAGTCTCTTACGCCATTGCCGTGGCCATCTTGCTGGCCCTGCCCTTTGGGCTGGGCCGGTATTGGAACTACATTCTGGGGACGGTGGGCATCTATGTGATCCTAGGTTTGGGGCTAAACATCCTGGTGGGCATGACCGGCCTCCTCAATCTGGGCTACGCGGCCTTTTTCGCCATTGGTGCCTACACGGTTGCCATCCTGACGGCTCCCCAGTTCAACACCTGCTGGAGCTTCTGGGCGGCTCTCCCCGTGGGAGTGTTGCTCGCCACGCTCACCGGCGTGCTGTTGTCTCTTCCCGTCTTGCGGATGCGCGGCGACTATCTGGCCATCGTGACCTTGGGTTTCGGCGAGATCATCCGCATTCTGGCCAAGAGCGATGTGCTCACTGATTTCAGCGGCGGACCTCGGGGCGTACGTGCGGTTGCAGGCCCAGAGCTGTTCGGGGTCAGTTTCAGCAGCGCACTCCACTTCATGTATCTCATTCTTCTGGGCATCATGCTGGCCATTTTCGTGGTCTCTCGCCTGCAGGGATCCCGGCCCGGCAGGGCCTGGATGGCCATGCGCGAAGATGAGGATGTGGCCCAGGCCATGGGCATCTATACCTTGAAGTACAAGGTGCTGGCCTTTGCCATCAGCGCGGCCTTTGCCGGGCTGGGGGGGGGCATCTTTGCCTCGCGCAACATGTTCACCGGCCCCGAGGATTTTACCCTTATGGTCTCCGTCAATGTGCTCTGTTTGGTGATCATCGGGGGGATGGGCAGCATTCCTGGGGTCGTCGTTGGAGCGTTGGTGCTGAAGGGCTTGCCAGAGGTACTGCGACAGTTGAGCGATTATCGCATGTTGGCCTTTGGCGCTCTTCTGGTCATGATGATGATCCTTCGTCCCGAGGGGCTCTGGCCATCCACGCGCGGCAGGATGGCGGCCCAGGGAAGTAGAGAAGAGCCTGGCAGCCGGAGCGCCTCCGAGCCTTCTCCGGGAGTCTAGACGGTGGATATTCTGGTAGCAATCAGGGTGACCAAGCGGTTCGGCGGTCTGACCGCGGTCAGTGACTTTGACCTTTCAGTGCCTGAGCGTGGCATTGTCAGCATCATCGGCCCCAACGGCGCGGGCAAGACGACCTTCTTCAACTGTGTCACCGGCTTTCTCCGGCCCGAAGAAGGCGAGATGACCTTCAACAGCGTGGTGCTGGGCAGGCTTCGCCCTGATCGGATATCGGCGCTGGGTATCTCGCGCACCTATCAGAACATACGCCTGTTTGGCAAGATGACGGTCATCGAGAATGTCCTGGTGGGCCAGCACGCCCGGCTCCATTCGGGGGTCTGGGGGTCGATCCTGCGAACCCCCCGCACTCGTCGG
>Ga0209979_1004145_pt1 | contig 12181 bp, 12 predicted proteins | sample AnhtaG_FD_183114 | JGI IMG/M metagenome (GOLD analysis project Ga0209979, IMG submission 183114) | Deep subsurface microbial communities from Anholt, Denmark to uncover new lineages of life (NeLLi) - Anholt_01485 metaG (SPAdes) (version 2) | ecosystem: Environmental > Aquatic > Marine > Oceanic...
GCCAGGTATGCCAAAAATAACCTCTACTCCCTCTTTTATCAGACTCTCGCATATAATCTGGGCACCTGTCATCTTCATAATAGCCCCCTTTATCAGCCAAACACCGCGCCAGTATTAGCTGAACAGACCTTCTCTGCGTAGTATCTGAGATAGCCTGTTTTTACCTTTGGCTCAAACTCACCAAGCTGAGCCAGACGGTTAGATATTTCCCGATCACTGAGTTCTACCTCAAGCTTGTAATTGGGAATGTCAATCTTTATTATATCGCCATCAGTCAAGGCGGCAATTGGCCCCCGGCTGGCTGCTTCGGGAGAGACATGCCCGATGGCTGCGCCGCTAGATGCCCCGGAAAAGCGCCCGTCAGTTATCAGGGCAACCTCTTTATCTATACCCATACCAATGAGGAGGCCGGTTGGGGTAAGCATTTCTCTCATTCCCGGTCCGCCTTTAGGTCCCTCGTAGCGAATAATTATCACTTCGCCGGACTTGATTTTGCCACCCATAATGGTGGCTGTCGCTTCTTCTTCAGAGTTAAATACCCGGGCTGGTCCCTGGTGAACCATCATCTCGGAAGCTACTGCCGACCTTTTTACCACGGCACCTTCTGGTGCTAGATTGCCAAAAAGGATGGCAATGCCCCCTATAGGTGAGTAAGCATTAGTGATAGGGCGGATGACCTCTTCATCCACAACCCGGCTGTTAGTGATAATCTGGGCAACTGATTTTCCTGAGACGGTCTTTGACTCCAGGTTCAATAGCCCCTGTAGTCGCTTCATCACGGCAGCTATACCACCGGCATTGGCTAAATCCTCAATATGATAATCACCGGCTGGCCTCAGCTTGCACAGGGTGGGCGTACGCTCACTTATCTGATTGACCATCGCCAGGGAAATGTCAACCTCTGCCTCATGGGCTATTGCCATAAGGTGGAGAACCGAATTAGTGCTACCACCTAGCGCCATATCAACAGTAAAGGCGTTATGAATAGAATCCTTGTTTACGATGTCGCGGGGGCGAATATCATCAGCTAGCAGCTCCATAACTCTTTGCCCGGCTTCCTTAGCCAACTGTCGCCGCCGGGCATCGACGGCCAGAATAGTGCCATTACCAGGCAGTCCCATGCCCAGGGCTTCAGTCAAGCAATTCATGGTATTGGCGGTGAACATCCCAGAGCAGCTACCGCAACCAGGGCAGGCGACCTCTTCTAACTGTTCCAATTCTTCCTGAGTCATCTCCCCGCTAGCTACCTTACCTACTGCCTCAAAGACAGAACTGATATCAACCTGTTTCCACCCATTTTTATTTTTTAGACGTCCGGTTAGCATTGGTCCACCACTAACGAAGATAGCCGGTAGGTTCAGCCTTACTGCTGCCATAAGCATACCTGGGACTACTTTGTCACAATTAGGAATGAAGACCAAGGCATCAAAGGCATGAGCCTCAGCTACTATCTCCACCGAGTCAGCGGTGAGTTCTCGGCTGGGCAGACTGTATTTCATTCCCGGGTGGTTCATAGCAATGCCGTCACACACAGCGATAGTATTAGTCTCAAAGGGGACACCCCCTCCATTGCGCACCCCGGCCTTAACCGCCTCGGCAATATCGCGTAGGTGCATGTGCCCTGGAATGACCTCGCTAAAACTATTAATAATACCGATGAAAGGCTTATCCATTTCGGCTCGCGTGCAGCCTACGGCACGAAACAAAGACCGGTGTGGAGCCCGTTCTATCCCTTTCTTAACGACATCGCTTTTCATACTCTGTACTTCCATTTATGGTGATAATTAAAAGGCCGCCCCCGCGGGGGACGGACTAAAAATCCCGAAATCCGACCTCCAGCCTTATTGACACAACATAACATAGCCCCTAATTTATTGTCAAGCTAGCCGGTCTGGCTGCTGCCGGGTTTGACCAAGGGGATTTGGGCAGCGCACAAAGGGCAATCCTGTGGTGTGTAGGTTGGAGTTATGGCACGGTGACAGCTAAACAAGGGAACCCCAAAGTCAACTCTTTGCTCGGAGCGGTCAACTAGTACGCCTATGCCTACTACTATGCCACCTTGCCTATTTACGGCTGCCATGACCTCACGAATAGAGTTGCCCGTGGTGAGGATGTCATCAGCGATAAGCACTCGCTCACCAGGGTTAATGGTGAAGCCTCGCCTAAAAGCCCTTTCCGAGGTGGCTTCCTTTTCAGCAAATATGCCGCGTACTCCTAGCTGTCTAGCCACTTCGAAAGCTAGGATAATACCCCCGGTAGTCGGTCCGGCTACCACCTGAATTCCTTGCTTGAGGAAGTGGGTGGCGATCATATGACAAAGTTGTTCAGTATAATTGGGGAATTGCAAAACTTGGAATTTCTCCCAATAGACAGGGGAATGTAGCCCGGAAGCAAGCAGGAAGTGACCTCTAAGTATTGCCCCCGATTTTTGGAAGATTTCCTCTACATTGTCTATCAACTTTAACCCTTTATCCCACTGCCTTATGAAGCAGGGAGATTGGCTAAATTAGACGGGCTACACCCCTTCAATCTAGCGCTAACTAGTTGCTCTTGTAGGGGGTAGTTAATTACCAGCCCCCATTGACCCGGCGGCCAGATTGATAACCAGGCTTTGCCAATTATGTTCTCACGCGGCACCGTCCAGCCAGTGTGAGAATCGTTGGCATTATTACGGTTGTCGCCAAGGACAAAATATTCACCCTCCGGAATCTTATACTGGTCAAAGGTATATTTGGGCGGCTCTTTGACATAAGCCTCATCTAATTGTGAACCATTGATATATACTGAGCCCGTTTTTATCTCTACAGTGTCGCCGGGTAGAGCAATGATTCGCTTGATAAAGGGGGTCGCATTTGAACCATAGGGTGAAGGTGGGTGAAATACGATTACGTCGCCTCTTTCCGGGTCATGAAGTCTATAAGCGACTTTGCTGACTAATACGCGTTGCCCTTCGTGAAAGCTAGGCTCCATACAATACTCTCTTATGATATAATCCTGGACTATGAGTTGTAGCCCAGCGAAGATTAGTATGGCTATTATGAGTATTACCAGGAGCTCGCGGAAGAACACTTTCATTTCTTGAACTACCCCCTTCCAGGTCTAATTATACTTTATCTGCCGCCATCCTTCTAGTGTAGGTTCTGAGGTCGTTTAGCAACTCATCCCCCTGACCCCCTTCCCTTAATAAGGGGGCGTGTAGGTAAGAGAGAGGCGAAACCCCTCTCTAAAATCTCTTCCCCTTCTCCTTTAACATAGTAGGTATTAAAAGAGGGTTAAAGAGAGGCGAAGCCTCTCTCAATATTCTTCCCCCTCTCCTTGGAAAGGAGAGGGGGATTAAGGGGTCCCCAAAAATCTTGATTTTTGGGGTAAATTAAGGGGGTGAGGTTAATAAAAAACAATCTCTAAATATTGATTTACTCAAACTAGATAGCGTATACTAATCTAAAGGCAACAGAATAACCCTGTAGAATACAAAGGAGGTAGCCACATGCCTGAAGAGCTAATCGGAGAGGTGACCGACTTCTTTGCCCGACCTGTGGTAGCCGGTATTGAGTTAACAGCAACCTTGAAAGTGGGTGATAAGATCCATATCAAGGGTCACACCACTGATATGGAATTCATTGTTGACTCAATGCAGATTAACAACGTAGACGTTGCACAAGCTAAAGCTGGGGATTCGGTAGGCATCAAGGTCAGCGAGCGGGTAAGGAGTGGGGATACTGTCTACAAGGTAACCGACTGAACAAAACATCCAGACATTAGCCCACTTCCAGTAACTAGCCTATGCTGCTGAGCAGGTTAGCCATTTCAATAGCACTTACCGCAGCTTGAAAGCCTTTATTCCCCTGTTTAGTTCCTGCCCGCTCAATAGCTTGCTCCAGGGTATCAGCGGTGATTACACCAAAAATAACTGGCAGCTCAGTGTCTAACGCCACCCTTGAAATATCCTTAGCCAGCTGAGCAGCAATATATTCAAAGTGGGGTGTTTCACCCCGAACTACCGCCCCAAGGCAGATGACCGCATTATACCGCTTAGTCTGGGCTAATTTCTTAGCTATCAACGGAATTTCAAATGCGCCTGGTACCCAGGCGACCTCCATATCCTCCTGGCTAACACCGTGGCGAAGCAAAGCATCCTGCGCTCCCTCAAGTAGTTTCTTAGTCAAAAACTCGTTAAAACGAGAGACAACCAGGCCAAACTTCAGCCCTTTCCCCAGTAACATACCCTCAAAATGCTTGTTCACTATTTCCTCCTTATTATTTTAATTAACCCTATCCCCTTATTAAGGGGAAGGGGAATTCATTATATAAGAGAGGCCTTGCCTCTCTTTGACTCTCGTTTAGTATCTTTCCCCGACGACTCTAACTATCGGACGCACCCGGTATTTCTAAAAGATGACCTAGTTTTTTCTGCTTTATCTCCAAGTAACGAAGGTTATGCGGGTTAGGAGAGATAATGAGGGGTATTGTCTCCACCACCTTTAGACCATAACCTTCCAAACCTATCACCTTTTTAGGATTGTTGGTGAGCAATCGAATCTCGTGCAAACCCAGGTCAGCCAAGATTTGAGCACCTATGCCGTAGTCCCGCAGGTCTGGAGCAAACCCCAAAGACAGATTAGCCTCCACAGTATCTAATCCTTCATCTTGAAGGGCATAGGCACGAATCTTGTTATGGAAGCCAATGCCTCGCCCTTCTTGCCTCATATACAGGAAAACACCCCGCTCCTCCCGAGCAATACTTTGCAGGGCTAGAGCAATCTGGTCACCACAGTCACAGCGAAGACTGCCAAACACATCACCGGTAACACACTCACTATGAACCCGGACTAATACCGGCTCTTCAGTGGATATATCACCCATCACCAGGGCTAGGTGTTCATCGGGGTCTATATCGCTTTTATAGGCAATAGCAACAAACTCACCGTGACTTGTTGGTAACTTAGCCTCAGCTACTCGGTGAACCAGCTTTTCGTGGCGACGGCGGTAGGCAATAAGGTTGGCTACAGCCACTATCTTGATCCCGTATTTCTCCGACATGACCTCGAGTTCAGGCAGCCGTGCCATAGAGCCATCCTCATTCATAATCTCACAGATAACCCCTGCCGGATAAAGACCGGCTAGCCTGGCTAAATCAACTATAGCTTCGGTATGCCCGGCCCGCACCAGGACACCACCCTCTCTAGCTCGCAGGGGAAACATATGCCCCGGCCGTACTAGATCCTCAGCCTTAGCCGCTGGGTCGATTACCGCTTTTATTGTTTCGGCTCTGTCCGATGCCGAAATGCCGGTGCTTACCCGGTGTTTAGCTTCAATAGATACGGTAAAAGCGGTAGAAAATTTTGAGGTATTATCCCTCACCATCAGCGGGATTCTCAATTCGTCTAATCGCTTGCCAATAATAGGTAGGCAAATCAATCCCCTAGCCTGCCGTGCCATAAAGTTAATAGCTTCAGGGGTGACCCTCTCAGCAGCTAGGGCTAGGTCAGCTTCGTTCTCCCTATCCTCATCATCAACTATAATGACAAACTTGCCCGCCTTTATATCCTCAATAGCTTCGGGAATACTTGATAGCCCCATGCTAATTCCTCCTCAACCGAAAACAGAATAAATTAACTGGCCAAAAAGCCGTGCTCCTGTAAGAAATCAAAAGTTATGTCCGTACTATGAGCTTGGCTAAGTTGTTCCACATATTTGGCAATAACATCTACCTCCAGGTTAACCAAGTCACCTACCTGCCGGTTACCTAGAGTAGTGTGTTCTCGGGTATAGTCAACAACAGAGACCTGAAATGAGCTGGCATCTTTAGCCACCACAGTGAGACTAACTCCGTCAACAGCAATAGAACCCTTCTCCACTACATAGCGCATCACTTCAGGTGGGGCTTCAAATCTAATTATCATTGCCCGGTTACTCCATTTAATAGAGGCTACTCTCCCGGTGTCATCCACATGCCCCTGGACTAAATGGCCGCCTAACTCCCCGCCTAGAGCCAGAGGTCGCTCTAGATTAACTGTATCCCCAGCCCTTAATAGGCCAAGGTTAGTCCGCTCCACTGTCTCCGGCATTATATCAACCGAAAACGAATTAGTATCAAGATTGGTTATGGTCAGGCATACCCCATTGACAGCAATACTCCCGCCCAACTCCAACCCCCGGAGAACATCACCGGCAGTTATGGCAACCTTGCCAGATTGAGCCGAAGTAACTCTACCAACCTCTCGTATAATCCCGGTAAACAACCCTACTCCTTAACATACCCGCTTACCATCAAATCTTGGCCAAACCTTTCAACTTTAATACGCTTTAATTTAAGTGATTCTGCTACTTTACTGACCCCCTTACCACCAACAGCCGTCTTCGCTTCATTGCCACCAATGATGATCGGGGCAATAAAAGCAACCACCTTGTCGACAAGCCCGTGGTCAAACAGGGAACCGAGAAGAGTCCCCCCACCCTCCACCAAAACGCTGGTAATCTCTCGCTCACCCAGTGCTTTTAGCAGCCCTTTCAAATCTACCAGTCCTTCTTCTGAGGGCAATTCTAGTAGTTCAGCGCCAATCTGAGCCAAAGCTGTTTTCTCCTCTATCGTAGCAGACTTGCCTAGCGCCAGGAGTGCCTTACCTGGCTCACTAAATAGCCGGGCAGTTAATGGCGTGCGCCCTTTGCCATCCACAATCACCCGGAGCGGCTGCTTCTTTGCCGTTCCGCCCCGGCCACCGCAACACCTAGCGGTAAGGTGAGGGTCATCAACCAGGACAGTATTCACCCCAGCCATAACCGCATCAGCAGTATATCGCAAACAATGAACATACTTCCTCGCCTCGTTACCGCTAATCCATTTAGAATCACCGCTCTTAGTGGCAATTTTTCCATCCAGGCTTACGGCAAACTTTGCCGTAACAAAGGGCACACCGGTAGTGATAAACTTAGCATAGGCTTCGTTAATCTCCTTGGCCTCTGCCTCATGCTCACCCACATATACCCTAATCCCCTCCCCCTCCAGCTCGTCTTTGCCTCGCCCTGAAACTAAGGGATTGGGGTCAAACATAGCCATATGAACCTCACTGATGCCGGCAGCAATGATTGCTTGAGTACAAGGTGGAGTACGACCGTGGTGGCAGCATGGCTCTAGGCTAACATACATCACGCCGCCTCGGGCTTCTTTCCCTGCCCGCTTTAAGGCTAATACCTCGGCGTGCCAGGAGCCTGGTGGTTGTGTATAGCCTTGGCCGATAACTACGCCATTCTTAACCACTATTGCCCCTACCGCCGGGTTAGGGCTAACCTGCCCCAAAGCTAATTTGGCTAGGGAAAGTGCCTGCGCCATATAGTCCATAATATTCCCCTATATGGGCACTCGGTATCTCACTATTGCATTCTAGCATCTCCTTCCAAAAAAGTGCAACATTAATCAAATGAGGTTATTAACTTCACCCCCTTAATCCCCCTCTCCTTGAGAAGGAGAGGGGGAAGAATATTGAGAGAGGCTTCGCCTCTCTTTAACTCTCTTTTAATACCTACTATGTTAAAGGAGAGGGGCTTTGCCCCTCTCTAACCTACACTCCCCCTTCCCTTATTAAGGGAAGGGGGTCAGGGGGATAGGTTGCTAAACGACCTCAATATTTAATCTTTGACATAGCCTCAACTGTCACCTATAATAGGTGCGGTTATCCTCTTCTGGAGGATGCAGATTTGGCAGAAGAGACGAGACCTGGTGTAATGGCCGAGGAACAAGCACTAGATATTGACCACATTAAAAAGCGTCTGGATATGTTAGACCAGCGTCTAGATAATATCGATTCGGTGGTGACAGCCCTTGTCGAGCGAGTAATGAGCCAGCCCATTTCTCTCAATATAACCTGCCCGCACTGTGGCAAGAATATGGAAATTGCCATCATCGGTAGTGAGAAGCCAACGAGATAGGGCAGACATAACAAATCCCAAAGGATAGGCAAGTATCTGTTTAGTTCATATTCGGTTACCCGGAAAGGTAGGAGGGTCGGGCAGGGCTAGTACGTCACTGTCATCAGTCCCAGCAAATCCTTCAATAGAAGAGCTGTCAAACCCCGTGCCAGCTACTAAGGTGTTTTCCTTTCAGTTTCACAAGTGTCGACTAAGTCGTGCCCAAATTCTGACCAAGGGAGATTAGATGCCTGGGCTGATAATTGTTGCTGTTTATTTTCTGGGTATGATTGCCATAGGGGTGGTGAGTCGAAGAAAGGCGAGAGGGGTTGATGATTTTTTTGTTGCTGGCAGAAGCGGTTCTACTCTGTTTATTACCGGTTCATTACTAGCTACCATTGTTGGCGGCTCAGCTACAGTAGGTATGGCTGGGTTAGGCTTTACCCAAGGTTTAACTGGGGCATGGTGGTTATTGGTCGGCAGCATTGGACTGGTGATGTTGGGGCTTTTCTTTGCCAAAAAGGTAAGAGAGTTCGGACTTTATACGCTTCCTGAACTGGTAGAGAAGCAATACGGTGCTCGGGTAGGTTTGGCCTCTTCGTTGCTCATTATTGTTGCCTGGATAGGGATTATAGCTGGTCAGATTATAGCCTCAGGGAAAATATTGAGCGTGCTGGGAATAGGCAGTCCTCTTTTGTGGATGGTGCTCTTCACCATAGTATTCATAGTTTATACCGTGTTAGGTGGTCAATATGCCGTTATCCGCACCGATACCTTGCAGACAGTAATAATATTCGCCGGAATCTTTGGCGGGCTGGCACTACTCCTGTCGCATCTAGGCGGGTGGAGTGGATTAGAGGCTCGCCTTTCACCAGAGCAATTTACCTTTCCCCTTAGCGCTCAGTTTGGCGGGGCGGAGCTAGTTACGCTTCTCCTGTTGGTCGGTTTAACCTATGTAGTTGGACCTGATATGTATTCCAGGTTGTTTTGTGCTAAAGGTAGTAAGACAGCTAGGGCGTCAGTATTCTGGACAGCCTTGCTTATTATTCCTTTTGCCTTTGGCATTACCCTAATTGGCATGGGGGCATCAGCCCTATTCCCCGATATTTCTCCAGAACAGGCTTTCCCCACCGTAATTATGGAGGTTTTCCCCCCATTTCTGGGTGGCGTTGTCCTGGCTGCCTTACTGTCTGCGGTTATGTCATCGGCTGACACCTGTTTATTGAGTGCCAGCACAATACTAACGGTGGATGTAATCAGGCGGTTCAAGCCTTCACTTAGCCAGGGGGAAATCCTGTCCCTTTCTCGCTGGGGGATAGTAGTTCTGGGCTTGAGTTCTCTAATCTTGGCCTTAACTCTGAAAGGGATAATAAGTGCCCTTCTTTTTGCCTATACCGTATATACCGCTGGCTTGATTTTGCCGGTGATTGCTGGCTTCTATAAGAATAGGTTGAGAGTCACCCCTTTGGGAGCATTGGTGGCAATTGTCGGTGGGGGGTCAGCAGCTCTTATTAGCAAGTTATTTGACATAAAGTATCTGGATCTGGGTAGTCTTTTGATTAGTGTCCTGCTTCTTTTTGTGGTGAGTTTCATAGATAACAGAATGAAAGGCAAATCGCTTGACGGTAGGGAAAGCATCTAGTTATAATTATTGACAAGTGGGCGGTTAGCTCAGTTGGTTAGAGCACTGCGTTGACATCGCAGAGGTCACTGGTTCGAGTCCAGTACCGCCCACCATTTGGTACAAAAGGTAAAACCTTTGACAAGACCTTCCAGCTAGTTTACTGAGGTCGGATTCAGGTTGCCTCCCAGATTCAAGGCGGAAGCGGAAGTGGTGTGGCTTAATGTGTCCCATTTTTGCTGACGTTTGAACAAGCAAGGACCTTCTATTTGAGCATGGCTCGTTTCTCAACATCGCGGGCTGACCAACAGGAAAAAGCAAAAACGCCAAGTCTTGTGGCTTTTAAGTGCTTACGGGGGATTTGGCGAGCGCCGTTTCGTGACGTGGGGCTCCTAGGGATAGCCTAGGCTCAAGGTTTCAGTCACTAAAGTAAAAGCTCTCGCGAATTGAATAAAACACTTATATTGGTAAAAAACTACTAGCTGTCATTTACATCCTATTCAGTGGTAGTCTATCTACTATATAATTTTGCTAGGTTAAGTAGTGCTGGTTTATTTGTTATGAGTGAATTCATTTATCAATTCACAGAGAATGAGCGGGATTTAAGAAGTGCCTTCGAGGTACGGAGACAGGTGTTTATTAAGGAGCAAAACATCCCAGAGGATCTGGAGTTCGATGCGTATGACAGGGAAGCGCTGCATATGGTGGTTAAGGATGGGGAAAGAGTTATCGGCACAGCCAGGGTTCTATTTTTAACTGCTAATCAAGCAAAGCTAGAGAGAATGGCTATCCTAAAACCTTTCCGCCGAAAAGGAATCGGAAGAAGACTTATTTACTATCTGAATGAAGAGCTGGGCAAAAGGCAAGTAGAGCAGGTAGTTCTCCATGCCCAATGCTCAGCGGTTACTTTCTATAAGTCGTGCGGCTTTGAGGAATCAAGTACGCCTTTTTGGGAAGTTGGTATAAAACACATAAGGATGCAGATGCAACTTTAACGCAGCTTAAGGCACCCACTACCATAATAGGGGTTAGTGATACATTAAGGTCTACAGTTCATCTTTCTTGGTACTACTGGATGCAACCGAGGTGGCTTTTACAAGCCCTCTAGATAGACTGTCAACTTCAGCCTCAAAAACCGCACCATTTACGCTGTCTATATCATGTGTAGTACCTTGCTGAGGAATTGCTTGGTACGCTCGTGGCTGGAGGTAAAGAATTTTTCAGGTGTGGCTTCATCGATGATCTGGCCCTCGTCCATGAAAATCATGCGATTGGCAGCCGCCCGCGCGAATCCCATCTCGTGCGAAACTACAACCATAGTCATCCCCTCCTTGGCCAGAGCTAACATCACATCCAACACCTCTTTGATCATCTCGGGGTCAAGCGCACTAGTTGGTTCGTCGAACAGCATGATTTTGGGATTCATCGCTAAAGCCCGCGCAATAGCCACACGCTGCTGCTGCCCACCAGAAAGCTGGATGGGGTAAGCCGAGGCTTTGTCCGGGATTCCCACTTTTGCCAGAAGTTCAACGGCAATTTCCTGTGATTCATCTTTGGAACGTTTACGCACTACGTGTTGCGCCAACGTTAGGTTTTGCATCACCGTAAGGTGAGCAAACAAATTAAACGACTGGAACACTATCCCAATTTCTTGGCGAACGGCATTGATATTTTGGGCACTGTCCAAAGAAATACCATCCACGACAATTCTGCCTGCATCATATTCCTCAAGGCGATTGATGCAGCGCAGTAAGGTAGACTTACCTGACCCGGAGGGGCCAATAATCACCACCACTTCGCTCTTACGCACATCCAAGCTTACCCCTCGCAGGGCATGAACTATGCCGAAGTGTTTGTGAACATTCTCAATATGGATAATTGGTTCCATTATGCTTACCTTTCAAAGCGGGTCTTTTTCTCGATCCAGGCTACTCCACGACTTAAGAACAAAGTCAGCACCAGATACAACAAGGCGACCATTAACCACACCTCGATGGGGTTGAAGTGCACCGCCATAAATTCACGCCCTCGACGGGTCAAATCAGCCACTGCCACCACACTGACCAGGCACGAATCCTTGAGCAGAGCAATAAACTCATTGCCCAGTGGCGGCAGAATCACGCGGACGGCTTGAGGTAATATGACGTGACGCATGGACTGGAGATGCGTCATGCCTAGGCTACGGGCAGCTTCTGTCTGGCCTTTGGGAATACTTTGGATGCCAGCTCGGTAAATCTCGCTCATGTAAGCTCCATAGCAAACTACTAGGCCAACAATGGCGGTAAAAATGGCGTTGGACCGATAGTTAGCCATAGCCGGGATATTGAGCCATTGCCCCATCCCTTGGATTACTGCGGGGAAGGCAAAATACCACGCCAATAACTGTACCAGAAGAGGGATACCTCGGACTATTTCAACGTAGAGCGTGGCAACACCATGAATAAACCAGTTCCGTGAGAGCCGCCCCAAGCCCCCTATCATACCCACTATCAAAATCACGGCAAACGACGTAACTGTAATAAAAACGGTTACGAGGATACCATCACTCACAAAGAGTAAGATATTCCGAAAGGGGTCAGCACTTACCGTAACCAAAATAATGGTCAGGGCAACCACCAAAGCCACCAGACCCCACCACGGGTCAATGCGCATGAG
>Ga0209979_1004149_pt1 | contig 12168 bp, 7 predicted proteins | sample AnhtaG_FD_183114 | JGI IMG/M metagenome (GOLD analysis project Ga0209979, IMG submission 183114) | Deep subsurface microbial communities from Anholt, Denmark to uncover new lineages of life (NeLLi) - Anholt_01485 metaG (SPAdes) (version 2) | ecosystem: Environmental > Aquatic > Marine > Oceanic >...
CAGTGGAACAATTCGATAAGGTTACCGCTTAGATGTATTTTGGCGTATTGTATTAAAACTTGTTAAGTTTTTAATTTAGTACAAAGTATAGATAATGGTTAATGTACTAGCTCAATAAAAATTTTTGGTAAAAGAGTTTTAATTATAGTTAGTGTAAACCCGGCACTCAAGTATATATTGAATGCCACTCAACATTATTTTAAGCTTTTGATCACTTGAGTGCCAGGTGGGGCAGTTAGATAAAAAGAAGAATGTTACTTTTTCTATCTTTTCTTTCTCTTTCTTAACTCGATACTGATTTTAATATAGACAAGGCATAGAAAATATGCTAACATTATCTCGTTAAAAAGAGGGATACTAGATTTGCAGTAATTATAACCTGTGTAATCAATAATTTATATTAGGAGGAAGCAATGAAAGAAAGAGTTGAAGCAGCTTTAGAAAAGATAAGACCATCTCTTCAGGCAGATGGCGGAGATGTTGAATTGGTTGAAGTAACTACAGATGGAGTAGTAAAAGTAAAATTAACCGGTGCCTGTAGCGGATGTCCCATGAGAGAGATGACTTTACAGATGGGTATTGGTAGAGCATTAAAGGAAGAAGTTCCTGAAGTAAAAGAAGTTGTAGCAGTATAATTATAATCTAATAAAATAATTACAGGAAAAAATAAATATAATAAGTGTAATAAGGGGTAAGATATTACAATATATCGTACCCCTTATTATTTTCAAAGTTCAATAAATAATTTCACTTTAACATGGACATCTTATTAGTATAAACTTTGGGCGGATAGTAAGAAAGATAAAAGAATATTTATTGCTTTTGTTTTTCCATCTTCTTTTTTCTCTAGTTCTTTTTCTTCACGCGATACGAAGAGAATCCTGATTTAATTGTAAAATTCAGTGGTTTTCAGTTATAATAAGAATTATAAAAAAACTTTCAGTAAATATATATTTACCATTTTTGTGCAATATTCAAAAGAAAAGGTTAAATCTTTTCTGAGTGACGCCTTGAATTAATAGACCTAAAATTAAGGTATAATAGTTAATCTATAAAATGTTTTAGGATGGTAATTAATGAATAAAAGTATGGTCAAAGAATTATATAACAAAATATCTAAAAAGATTTTATATACACAAATATCGGATAATATTTCTTTAGATAAAGAGTTTGTTAGAAAATATATCGAAAATCCTCCATTTTTAAAACAATTATCATCTATGGTAGAAAAGAAAGATTATAGCTGTCAGGCAGTATATTTTTTATGTCAGGATATCCTTGTTGATATAGACAAAAAACATAATTCCGCTAATTGGCTTTATCAGGTATTTCAGTTTGCCCTCTCTAAATCTTTCCCTGAAGCAGTAGATCTATCTGTTAAAGATATTTCCGATAATTGCCGAAAAGCTTTCTTGTTTTATTTAGAAATTTTAAGATTAATTTTGAAGTTCCAAAAGTCGTCCGGTGATCCTACTTTTCACGGCAAATATCCCCTTAATTTCTTAACTTTTGAAGAAAAAAACAAACTGGAGAACCCTGCTGAATATAAAAGATTTTTAAAAGCACTTAATGATGAATATATTTATGAGATGATGAAATTAAGCCAGGAAGTTTTAAAGTTCAATACTCTTGACCATATATGCGGGGTAAATTGGATTACTTTGTTTATCGGCAGGCAGTTATATAATCTGGGTCTTCCTGTTGATTTGGGGAGGATTTCCGGAGCAGCAGCAGGTCATGATATCGGAAAATATGGATGCAAGGATATTGAGGCAGAAAGGACTCCCTATTTACATTATTACTATACTGATATGTGGTTTAAAAAACATAATATCCCTTATATCGGACATATTGCAGTTAATCATTCTGTTTGGGATTTAGAATTAGAAAATTTACCCTTAGAATCACTTATATTAATTTATTCTGATTTTCGGGTTAAAAATACTAATAACGGTTCTAAAGTGGAGATGAGAATCTTTAGCCTAAAAGATTCTTTTCAAGTAATTTTAGACAAACTGGATAATGTTGATGAGAAAAAAAGAAAAAGATATTGCCGAGTTTATGAGAAATTAAAAGACTTTGAAGATTATATGATAAATTTAGGGGTAAATGTAGATGTAGAGAATAAAGAGATAAGTTCTTGTAAAAAAGATAGAAAACCGTATTATCCTCTCATGCAGGGTCAAGAAGTTATACAAAATATAAAATTTCTTTCTATAGAACATAATATAAATTTAATGCACGAACTTCGAGATGAATCTTCTCTTAATTCACTTTTAGAATTAGCTCGAAGCGAAAAAGATTGGAACAATCTACGGGAATATCTACAAATATTTAATGAATATTCCACCTACTTGACTCAAAAACAGAAGATGATTACCTTGAGATATTTATACGAACAATTAACTCATCCGGAAGATGAAATAAGAAGGAGAAGTGCAAAACTTATCGGTTTATTGATTACCAGCTTTGACGAAGATTACCGCAAAGAGATTCCTCAGAATGTTACCCTAAAACCTCCCGTGATTACCAGTGTTAATTTATTGGAAAGATATTTAAAATATTTTTTACAACCAGACCATAAAAAAATTGCTCTTCATCAATCTCGAATTATTAATAGCACTGAGAACATGATTTCTTCTCTCTTTTCTAACTGTCGTAATAATCATCAGATAAGCAATTATAGAAAAAGTATTTTAAAACACTATAAAAAAGACCTGTATACCAATGAAGAAATTCAACTGTGTTTAATAAAAACCGCCGAACATATATCACTTTGTTCGGATGAAAAATTTGTAAAGGTATTATTTGATTATATTATAAAGATGTTAAAGAAAGAGAATCACAATCTTAGACTTACTGCTTTAGAGGTAGTCTATGATTTAATACCCCAAATTGATAAAAAATTTAGATTTATAAATAACTTAAGAAAATTATTTGCTAGTAATATTTCTACCTCAGTGCTCCCTGCTGAAAATTATTTAAATATGAAGATAGTTGAATTATTAGGTTTGGATGAAAACATTGTAAAAAAGCACATCGAATTTTATCGAAGAGATATAGAAAAGATACAGTATATATTTCTAAGCAACCTTAAAACTTCAACCAGCGGAATAATTAAAAAAATTCAGATAGAACTTTTATTAGAACATACCTTAAAAAGTAAACAGGAAGAAATTTATACTGCTTTGCATTTTTGCAATATTTTAAAAGTTAGCGGCATAGAAGATATTAGAAATTTGGCTGGCAAGGCCTTGGTAAATTTAATGCCTTCTTTATCTTTTCAACAGAGGAACGATATAGCTATTGAACTATTGCGGGCTTTAGAAATGGAAGATTATCAATTTACTAAATATATTCCTTACTATTTGGGTCAATTAATACTCTATCTTACGCCTAATGAGCTAGAGGAAATTGTTGATGATTTAATAGAAAAAATTAAACAGTCAGATCCTAAATTAAGTTCATTGCTACTTAGAACCATTGGTATAGCTATTGCAAATTATCCTAAGTATCGAGAAAGATTTTCAGAAAAAGAGAAATCATATGAAAACAGACTTAGCAAGATGATCGGTATCCTTTTAAATGGTTTTGTACACTATAATTTAAAGGTTAAGCAGGCAGCATTTAGAGTCATCGGTAAGGAAATATTTGGCTCAAGTTATCTTAGTTTAGAAGAAAAAAACCAAATATTTCAACTTATCGCTAAAAAAATTCTTACTTTATTAACTCCTGTAAATAAAGAAAGCTTGATGTTTTTAATAAGCTGTAACGGACTTAATTATATGTATAAATTTATCTCTGATTATAATTTCTTCAAGGGAAGTATAAATCTTAAAATCCCAGACAAGGTAGCTTTCTTTCCCGGTTCTTTTGACCCATTTTCCCTAAGCCATAAAGAGATTGTAAAAGCAATAGAAATGCTCGGATTTGAAATATATTTAGCAGTTGATGAATTTTCTTGGTCAAAAAGGACCCAGCCACACCTCTTCAGAAGGAATATAATAAATATTTCTATTGCTGATGAACTTAATGTATATTTATATCCTGAAGATTTACCGGTTAATATTGCCAATCCAGATGATTTAAAGGTTTTGAGAGAAAATTTCTCATTTTCTGAGGTTTATATTGTAGTAGGCAGTGATGTTATATTAAACGCTTCTGCTTACCAAAAAAATAAGAGAAAAAATTCCATACATACTTTTTCTCATATTGTTTTTGACAGAAGGACTTTACATACTGCTGATGAGAAAGAAAAAATGATTCAAGAAGCTATTAAAGAAATAAGGGGAGAGACGATAAAACTTAATCTTACTCCTTGTTATGAAGAAATAAGTTCAAGTCAAATAAGAGGTAACATTGATGAAAATAGAGATATATCAAGAATTATTGATCCTTTAGCCCAGAAATATATTTACGAAAATAGTTTATACCAAAAAGAACCACAATATAAGAGCGTAATACAAACTATCTCCATTAATGTACAGATAATTGAAAATATTACCCCGGATTTAATAGAAGAACTTTGTCAGAAAATATTTTCTAAATATAATCAAAATGAAGCATCTAAAAAGTTGGTTGAGTTTACTCATAAATTAAATCCGAGAATTTTACTGTTACGTGATGTCCGCCATAATGGAATAATATTAGGTTTTTCAGCCTTTCATTGGGTCCGTTCAAACATCCTTTTCCAGGAGTTTAAAGATAACTTAATATCTGAGTATATCCGGGAAAATGCAGTTGGCCGTACTATAGTTATTGATGGTATTTTTACCATAAGTGATATGGAAAATAAATCAGAACTTGAAAACCTTGAGCAAGTTATTCTTACAGAAACCCTTTCTTTTTGTATAGAGAAAGATTACAATTATACAATATTTAGGAATATATTAAACAATTATCCTTTAACTTTTTTAAACGAGAACTTAGAACTTATGGGGTTTTATCGCTTACCCTTCGGCAATGAAGATAATCCAGTATTTGTAGTGGATATGAGTAAACCCTGTATAGTTAATCTGGATACCGAGACAATTATAAAGGAACCTTTCTGTCAAAATTTAAACATTAAAAAATCAGTTATAATGTCTCGTAAACGATTATTAAAATCATTTACCACTTTTTATCCCGGGAATATTGTTCTACCATTTAATATAAATTTAATTAATCAGACTATTGTAAAGAAAATTTGCAAGATAAACGATGTTCCGACAAAGCCTTTAACTGTTCGAGCTTTAGGAGGGTTGATGTGTGTACCCTTCGGAAAGATACTGCATAAGATGGTTGTACCTAATACGGTAACTAAATCTCTTCATACCGAGAAGATATTTGCTTCTGATATGAAAAGTTTTAAAATAGATGCCTTTCCCAATTATATGAGCCTGGAAAATCAGGTTAAGATGATTCGTTCATTTGATATGCCTGTAGTTCTTATTGATGACTATTTACATAAAGGATATAGAATAAAGACCCTTGAGCCCCTATTTAAAAAATATGATATCAAAATTAAAAAAATCATTGTGGGAGCACTATCTGGTAGTGGGAAAGAGATAGCAACTATATTAGATAGAGATGTTGATTGTGCCCATTTTATTCCCAATCTCAGGCTTTGGTTTAATGAAAGCGAGTTGTATCCTTTTGTTGGTGGAGATGCATTAAGGAGAAAGATAAGGACTCAGGGAAATTTAGTTAGATCTATTAATCAGATACTACCCTATACTTTCCCTTCATTTATTAAAAATATTTCTGCAAAAACTATATATAATTTTTCTGAAGTTTGTATTGAAAATGCCTTAACTATATTAAAGGCCCTGGAAAATGAATACCAGGTAATTCAACAAAGAAAATTAACTCTTTATCATTTAGGAGAAGTAATTATTTATCCCCGATATCCTGACCAAGGAGAAGATATGGAGTATAATTTAAATCTTAGTCCTTCTCATTATTTAGGAAATAGCTTTGAACTTTTACGACGGACCAAAGGAATGACAGAAAGGGGAATGTGAAGCCGGAAGAAGATAGTATATAGCAAAATACAGTAATAAGTGATGAGTAATGTGTAATAAGCAATGAGTTTCGAGTTGCAAGTTTCAAGTTTGATAAAAAGAAGTAGGGGCGTATTGCATAGGCCCTTAATAATTAATATAAAACCGTAGGACGGGCGTCTCGCCTGTCTAAGTAGAGGCACGATGCATCGTGCCCTCTAAAATATTATAAAAAGAGATAAAGGGCACAATTCATTGTACCCCTACAAAATTATAAAAACACGGGGCGGGTGAATCCGCCCCCTACAGGATAAATTTGAAAATACATAATCTTTATTTTCTTTTCCTTTAAAGGGATTAGGGTAAGGGGGAAAATTAAAGATGTTCTTTTATAAACTAAAAGGTAAAATACTAATTTCCCAATTGGAATACAATAAATTAAATAGAATATCTGAAAGTGAAGCCAAAGAGAGCAAAGAAATAATTTATGTACTTAACCGGATAAACCCCTTAAAATCCAGAAGATATTTTAGTATTACTGATCCATCCCTAATCTTTTTAAAAAAAGAGGGTATCCACCTACTGCAAAAATCCAAGAAGATTGATTATAATTTACCTCTATGGTTTAAAGAAAGAATAAAAGAAAAAAGAGTAAGTTCACTTAATACCGAATATCCTAACTGGCAAGATGTGTTAACTTATAAATTTCCTTACCGGTGGAAAGTTAATATTGTAGGATTGGGTGATGTAGGAGGGCTTCTCCTTGCCGGTTTGAGATTATTGGGAGGAAGCTGTATTGAATCTATCGGCATATATGATAAAAATATAAACGCGATAAAAAGATGGGAATTAGAAGCAAATCAGTTATTTTGTCCTTTTACTGCTTACAAATTTCCTGAGGTTTACCAGTTAAGAGAAGAGAATATTTTTAATTGTGACATGTTTGTATTTTGTGCAACTGTAGGAGTTCCTTCTTTGGGAGAAGAACAAGAAGATGTGAGAATGAAGCAGTTCGAAGGAAATTCTAAGATAATTTCTGATTATGCCCGAAAAGCTCGGGAAAAATCGTTTAAGGGGATATTTGCGATTATCTCAGACCCGGTAGACTTATTGTGTAAAGCTGTTTTTCTGACCGGTAATAAAGACACAAGCGGAGAGTTTGATTTTACAGGATTAGCAGCAGATCAGATAAGAGGGTATGGATTAGGGGTTATGCATGCCCGGGCGGTCTATTATTCAAAACAAAATCTTGAAACTACTAAATATAATCGAGAAGGCAGAGCATTTGGTCCTCATGGCCAGGGTTTAGTAATTGCTAACAGCTTAAAAAAATATGATGAAAGACTTTCAGAGATGCTTACCGATCAGACCGTAAAAGCAAATTTAGAAGTAAGGAAGACTGGTTTTAAACCTTATGTAGCTCCTGCCTTATCTTCCGGATGTCTTCCGATTATTGCCACTATAAGTGGAAAATGGCATTATAGTGCAACCTTTATGGGAGGGGTATTTATGGGAGCGAAAAATAGATTGCTTAAATCAGGAACTGAAATTGAAAGGTCAGACCTTCCAGTTAACTTAGTAGAGAAAATTAAAGAAAGTTATAAGGAATTGGGTAATATTTTATAAATAATTATCGATTGAGGAAATTATTTTATGGAAACTATTTATTTGATTATGCCGGGAAAAATATCAGATAGTTTTGCTGAGATTGTCAAAATAGCCACAGAAAATCGTCAATTAACAATTGTTAAGACGACCGAAGATCTTCCTGCTCTAAAAAATAAAAAGATTATATTTGTTATCGAATTAGATGAATGCGGATTTAATATTCCTTTATTTAAAATACTTTTAAAATTAAAGGAAAGGGGAGATAATTCCCTTTTAGGTTCAAGAGCCGTAATTATAATCCAAGGTTCGAGTGAATTATTTACCAAGAGCACCACTCAAAAGATAATTTTTTTAACCAATCAGATGGGATGTAGATTTCCCGGTCATCCAGCTGTAGAAGCCACTCATAATCTTAATAATTTTCTTACCCGGCAAAAAACTTTCAACTTGCCTCTTTTAGAGATTTACAAAGAACAGGCCAAAGAATTAGTAAAAAAATTAACGGAGGAGAATTTAAAATTAATTTATAGACCGAAGATACTTGTATTGCATTCGAGTTTGTTTAAGACATCTAATACTCTTATGCTCTGGAAAATGGTAAAAGAAAACCTTAGCGGAGAAGATATAAGAGAACTTCACGTAGAAAATGGAACCGTGGTAGATTGCAGGGGGTGTTCTTATAAAACCTGTATTCATTATAGTGAAGAAAAAAGCTGTTTTTATGGGGGAATTATGGTAAAAGAAATTCTCCCCGCGATAGAAGAAGCTGATTGCATAATCTGGCTATGTCCCAATTATAATGATGCAATATCTGCAAAGCTTATGGCGGTGATTAACAGAATGACTGTGCTTTACAAGAGGGTGAAATTTGAGGATAAAACTTTATTTTCCGTCGTTGTTTCCGGAAATTCAGGGAGTGATTGTGTGGCTAAACAGTTAATGGGGGCTTTAAATATTAACAAAGGATTCAGACTGCCTCCTTATTTTGCTTTAACAGCTACTGCCAACGACCCCGGGTCAATAATGAATGTCTTGGGAATAGACAAAAAAGTAAAAGAATTTGCTGAAAACATAAAAAGAGAGATTAAAAAATAAAGAGATTTAATTTATATTATGCAGAAGAAAGATATTAAAAATTTTACCTTAAATGAACTTCAAGAAGAGGTTAAAAATTTAGGGGTTGAAAAATATAGAGCAACTCAATTATTTGATTTTCTTTACAAAAAAGGCATAGAAGACTTCAGAGATATGCTGAGTCTTCCAACATCATTTAAAGACTTACTTCAAAAAAATTTTTACATAAGCAAGATAGGGTTGATAAATTTAGCTAAATCAAAAGACCAAACTGAGAAATATTTATTTAAGTTAGAAAATGGAAATTTAATAGAAAGTGTTCTTATATTTTCCGATAAAAGAGTAACTGAATGTATATCTTCTCAAATTGGTTGTAAATATAACTGTTTGTTTTGCGAAAGTGGAAAAAAAGGTTTTACCAGAAATCTTACAGTTAGCGAGATTTTAAATCAAGTTTTATTTGTAAAGAAAAAGATTGAATCTAATCTCAATAATATTGTATTTATGGGTATTGGTGAGCCTTTAGATAATTATGATAATGTTGTAAAAGCCATTTGTATATTGAATTCTAAAGATGCTTTTAATATTGGAGCAAGAAAGATCACCCTTTCTACCTGCGGGGTGACACCAGCTATAAAAAGGTTACAAGAGCGTAATTGGCAGATTGAGTTATCGGTTTCTCTACATGCTCCGGAAAATAAATTAAGGTCTTATCTAATGCCGGTAAATAATATGTATCCCTTACCTGATCTGATAGAAGCATGCAAGAATTATGCGGAAAAAACTAAAAGACAGATTACTTTTGAATATATTTTGATTAAAGGAGTGAATGATTCACTGATTTATGCAGATAAATTGGCTAAACTGATTGGTGGATTTAATTCTAAAGCAAATTTAATTACCTTTAATTCTGCGCCCGATTCCTTACTGCAGGCACCCGGTATTTCTCAAGTCAAATCCTTTAAAAATAAGTTGGTAGCCAGGGGAATTCCAACCACTACAAGAATATCAAAAGGTGATGATATCTCTGCTGCCTGTGGTCAGCTAAAGAGCCTACATCTAAAATAAGTTTAATAAACATTGATCATTCTATAACTTACATTTTATCGGGGTAGTTAGATAAAGAAATCAGATTGCAGTTTTCGGTTTCTAGATTTTTATTCATCAGTTACAAGGGCGTATGCAATACGCCCCTACTTCTTACATGCTACCCGATACTTGTTTTCGCAAGAATGACAAAGGTAGGGGCACGATGCATCGTGCCCACGATAATCAAAAGACAATAATATAAGAAGGGCACAATTCATTGTGCCCCTACAAAATGACTCCTAATTTCTTCTCTTTCTCTTTTTTCTTTTATTTTATTTGTTAAGTACTAAATAACTATATAATAATATATACTTATTCTTAACGCTATATGCTGTCTTACTATATAACTCAATATTATCTTGTCTTTTGGCTTCTATCTTTTATTTTCTTAACCAGCTAATCAGTTAGTGATGTAATGTGTAATATATGATAAGTAACGTGTAATAAGTACCTGTTTTTATAATTTCAGAAATTTAATCTTATTACTCATTACATATTACTTGTTACTATATTTTATACGAAATACGTACGAAATACGATATACGAAAATATTCTTGACTTTAAAAACATATCTGATATACTTTTAACGAAGATAATGTTGGCTAACGGGCCCATAGCTCAGCTGGCAGAGCAACCGGCTCATAACCGGTCGGTCCCTGGTTCGAATCCAGGTGGGCCCACCATAGAATTGATAATTATTAATTTTAATAATAATGTGGATAGTGTAATATTTATGAAAAAGCATAAAAATGTTAAAATACCAGAGTTTTGTTAAAACCTTACTTCTTTTGTATAAGAAGTAAGGTTTTTTTGTTTTAATGGGCTTTACAACTGTGAAGAGAGGAGGAATAGGTTATTGATAGAAGAACAATATGATATGCTTTTAGAATTACAGAAAATCGATATTGATATCGATGAAGAAGAGAAAAAGAAGAGAAATTTGCCTTTAACGATAGAAGGGATTACTAAAGTAATTCAGGGGCTTAAAGATAGTTTAAAAAATAAAAATGAAAATTATAAGAATTTACAGGTTAAATTAAAAAGAATAGAATTAGATTTAACTGAAAAATCTAATAAAATTAAAAAACATCAGGAAGATTTATATGGAGGAAAAATATCTGATATCAAGGAGCTTAAACAGATACAAAAGGTAATAGCCCACTATAAAGAAGAAAAAGATAGTATTGAAGAAGATGTTTTAGATTTAATGGAAGAGATGGAAGACCTTGATAAATCGATTGGTCATCTCGACGAAGATTTGAAAGTGAAAGAGAAAGAGTTTAAAAAACGCAAAGAAGAAATGGATTTAGCAAGTTTAGTAATTGAAAAGAATATGAATTCTTTAAATATCAAAAGGGAAGAGATATTAAATAAAATAACCGATGACCGTCTTTTAAAAGAATATGAACATTTAAGAAAAGAAAAGAGCGGAAAAGCCATTATGGAAGTTGATGGTTCTATATGTCCTGGCTGTTATCTCGATCTTCCCAGTGACGCTATTTATCAATTAAAAAAGAATCGAAAGATAATAATTTGTCCCAATTGCAGCCGAATTCTAATTTGGAAAGATTAACTGTTAGTGCAAACTCTAATGTGGTAGCTAAAAGAAAAAAAATATTATTTATTTCTCTATTTTTTTCTACTTTCTTTTTTTCTTTACTGTTATATGATGATTTAATTTCTTAATCCTAATACCTTTCTTTTTCTTCACGCAATACGCAATACGCAATACGAAGAATTGACTTTATTGTATTAAAATGGTATTTTAAAATTGAAAAAAGAATATTTGATAAGTAGATCAGGTAATCGCGGAAGAAATACTATTTCTTCCGAGGAAAGTCCGAGCTCCACAGGGCAGAGTGCTGGGTAACCCCCAGTGAGGGTAACCTTAAGGAAAGTGCTACAGAAAATACACAGCCCGGCACTCAAGTTTAATATTAAAGATAAATAATAGTTCCTGCATTAAAAATGGCTGTAGTATTATCTGTTAGAAATGATTTAATGTTAAGTTTGAGTGCCGGGTAAAGGTGAAAAGGCAGGGTAAGAGCCTACCAGTTGTTAGGTGACTAACAAGCTTAGTAAACCCCGCTCGGAGCAAGACCAAATAGGAAGAGCTGTGGTGGCCCGCTGAATCTTCGGGTAGGTCGCTAGAGGTGTAAGGTAACTTACATCCCAGATAGATGATTACCACCCTTGTAATTTAATAAGGGGACAGAACTCGGCTTATACGATCTACTTATCAAAATACAAAGATATAAAGACATACAAGATATTTTATTGTATGTCTTTATTTTATTCTTTTCCTCAAAATACCCCCCCTAAAAACCATTTTATAAACTTGCTCTTCTATTTTTCCCAAAAATATGACGAGAAATAGCGTATATATTATAGGAAAGACACTAAATATGCGGTATTT